>Ga0256410_1000149_pt1 | contig 91616 bp, 82 predicted proteins | sample PhyWR1_FD_185983 | JGI IMG/M metagenome (GOLD analysis project Ga0256410, IMG submission 185983) | Leaf surface microbial communities from wheat plants in UC Gill Tract Community Farm, Albany, California, United States - DLSL W.R1 | ecosystem: Host-associated > Plants > Phyllosphere >... | reverse complement strand
GGGCGTGATGGTCAAGGACGCGGCCGAACTGGTCGCCGCACTCAAGCAGAAGGGGTTGCTGTAATGACCAAGATCCTCGTTGTTGCCGAACACCATGATGGCAAGCTCAACGCCGCCACCGCCAAGACCGTCAGCGCCGCCGCCGCCATCAGCGGCGCCAGCATCGACGTGCTGGTACTGGCCGCCGACCCGGCCGCCGTGGCTGCCGAGGCCGCGCAGCTGGCGGGCGTGGCCAAGGTACTGACCGTGGCCAACCCGGCCAACGCGCAGGCGCTGGCCCAGGTGCTGGCACCGCAGATCGCCAAGCTGGCCGCCGGCTACACCCACGTGTTCGGCCCCTCGACCACCTTCGGCAAGGACCTGATGCCGTGCGTGGCCGCCCTGCTCGGCGTCAACCAGGTCTCGGACCTGATGACCGTCGAAGGCAGCCACACCTTCAAGCGCCCCATCTACGCCGGCAACGCGATCATCACCGTGGAGGTCCCGGCCGACCAGATCGTCGTGGCCACCGTGCGCGCCGCGTCCTGGCCGGAAGCGGCCAAGGATGGCAGCGCCGCGGTTGAAGCGGCCAGCGTGGAGGCGACCCTGCCGTCGCACACCCGCTTCATCGGCCTGGCCGCCGGTGCCACCGACCGCCCGGACCTGCAGAGCGCCAAGCGCGTCGTGTCCGGCGGCCGTGGCGTGGGCTCGGAAGAGAACTTCAAGGTGATCTTCCAGCTGGCCGACAAGCTCGGCGCCGCCGTGGGTGCCTCGCGCGCCGCCGTGGACGCCGGCTACGTGCCCAGCGACCTGCAGGTGGGCCAGACCGGCAAGATCATCTCCCCGGAGCTGTACGTGGCCGTCGGCATCAGCGGCGCCATCCAGCACCTGACCGGGATCAAGGATGCCGGCACCATCGTGGCCATCAACAAGGACCCGGATTCGCCGATCTTCGAGATCGCCGACATCGGCCTGGTGGGTGACCTGTTCACCCTGCTGCCGGAGCTGGAAAAGGCCTTGTGAGCGCCGCGTGAAATCGGGGCCGCGCAGCGACGTGTCGTTGCGCGGCCTTTTATCGCCGGGCCCAGGAAGGCCCTCCGCTGGAAAAAGCGACCCGTTCCTCAGAACGCTGTCGCTATAATTGGCGGTCACCCGTAAGGATTGCATTGATGACGCTCCCCTGCTTCAAGGCATACGACATCCGCGGCCGCGTTCCGGAGGAACTGGACGCCGCCCTCGCCGAGCGTATTGGCGCCGGCACTGCGTTCCTTCTGGGACCTGGCCCCGTCGTTCTGGGACGCGACGTCCGCCTGAGCAGCCCGGAGCTGCAAGCCGCCCTGGAGAAAGGCTTCACTGCGGCCGGGCGCGATGTGATCGATATCGGGCTGTGCGGTACCGAGGAGGTGTATTTCCAGACCTTCCATCGCCAGGCCGCCGGTGGCGTGATGGTTACCGCCAGCCACAACCCGATGGGCTACAACGGCATGAAGCTGGTGCGCGAACACGCCCGTCCGATCAGCGGCGATACCGGCCTGTTCGATGTGCGTGAGTTCGCGGCCGGCGATGCGCCGCTGCCCACAGGGCAGGGGAACGTGCGCACCGATACGGACAAATCGGCCTACATCCAGCATCTGCTGGGCTACGTCGATGTTGCCCAGCTCAAACCGTTGAAAATAGTGGTCAATGCCGGCAACGGCGGCGCGGGCATCGTGATCGATGCATTGGCCCCGCACCTGCCCTTCGAGTTCGTCCGTATCCAGCACGAGCCCGACGGCTCCTTCCCGAACGGCATTCCCAACCCGCTGCTGCCCGAAAACCGTGCCGCGACCGACGATGCCGTCCGCGCCCATGGCGCCGACTTCGGCATTGCCTGGGACGGCGATTTCGACCGCTGCTTCTTCTTCGACAGCCAAGGCGAATTCATCGAGGGGTATTACCTGGTCGGCCTGTTGGCGGTTGCGCTGCTCAAGCGCAGCCCGGGAGGCAAGGTTATCCATGACCCGCGACTGACCTGGAATACCGTGGAGATGGTGGAACAGGCCGGTGGCGTGCCGGTCATGAACAAGACCGGCCACGCGTTCATCAAGGAGCGCATGCGCGCCGAAGATGCCATTTACGGGGGCGAGATGAGCGCCCACCATTATTTCCGCGATTTCGCCTACTGCGACTCCGGGATGATCCCGTGGCTCCTGATCGCCGAACTGGTATCGCAGACCGGCATCTCGCTGGGCGATCTGGTTGCCGACCGCATGCAGGCCTTCCCGTGCAGCGGCGAAATCAACTTCCGCGTCGACGATGCCAAGGCGACCGTGGCTCGCGTGATGGACCATTACGCGGCCCAGTCACCAACGCTGGACTACACCGATGGCATCAGCGTCGAATTCGACACGTGGCGCTTCAACCTGCGCAGCTCAAACACCGAGCCGCTGCTGCGCCTGAATGTCGAAACCCGTGGCGATTCCGCGCTGTTGCGCGCCCAGACCGAAGAGCTCACCGCCTTGATCGGCGGTCAGCCACCCCAACACTGATTCAGGACGATCCTCATGTTGCCCATTCTTCCCGTCATCCTTTCCGGTGGTTCCGGCACCCGCTTGTGGCCGCTCTCGCGCGAGGCGTACCCCAAGCAGTTCCTGCCCCTGGTGGGCGATGTCACGATGCTGCAGGCCACCTGGAACCGCGTGGCCGCCATCGCCGGCAAGGCCCCGATCGTGGTGGCCAACCAAGAACACCGCTTCATGGCCGCCGAGCAGCTGCGCGAATGCAACGTGACCCCGCAAGCGCTGATCCTGGAGCCGATCGGCCGCAATACCGCACCCGCCATCGCCATCGCCGCGCTGCAGGCGCTGGCGACGGGTGAGGATGCGCTGCTGCTGGTGCTGCCGTCCGATCATGTGGTGCGTGACGGCACCGCATTCCACGCCGCCGTCAAGCAGGCGGCCGTAGCCGCCGATGCCGGCAAGCTGGTCACCTTCGGCATCGTGCCAACCGCTCCGGAAACCGGCTACGGCTACATCAAGGCGCATGTTGGTGAAGGCGTGCGCGGCGTCGACCGCTTCGTCGAGAAGCCCAACCTGGAGACCGCCCAGCAGTACGTGGCCTCCGGCGAGTACTACTGGAACAGCGGCATGTTCCTCTTCAAGGCCTCGCGTTACCTGCAGGAGCTCGAAGCGCTGCAGCCAGCGATCCTGTCCGCCTGCCGGACCGCGCTCGACAAGGCCTCGCGCGATACTGACTTCATCCGCCTGGATGCCGACGCGTTCGCCGCCAGCCCCAATGACTCGATCGACTACGCGGTGATGGAAAAGACAGCCGATGCCGCTGTGGTTCCGCTGGATGCCGGCTGGAACGACGTGGGCTCATGGTCCGCGCTTTGGGAAGTCTCGGACAAGGACGCTGACGGCAACGCCTGCCATGGCGATGTGATCGCGCTCGACTGCCGTAACAGCTATGCCTATGGCACCCGCCTCATCGCAATGGTTGGGTTGCAGGACGTAGTGGTAGTTGAAACGGATGACGCGGTGTTCGTGGGCCACAAGGACCGCGTCCAGGACGTCAAGGAAATCGTTGGCCAGATCAAGCGCGATGGCCGCAGTGAAGCGGCGGCCCACCGCAAGGTCTACCGCCCGTGGGGTGCCTACGACTCGATCGACAATGGCGCCCGTTTCCAGGTCAAGCGGATCACGGTAAAGCCCGGCGCGACGCTCAGCCTGCAGATGCACCACCACCGCGCCGAGCACTGGATCGTGGTCAGCGGCACCGCCGAGGTCACCCGCGGCGACGACGTGATCCTGCTCACCGAGAACCAGAGCACTTACATTCCGCTAGGCGTGACCCATCGCCTCAAGAATCCGGGCAAGCTGCCGCTGGAACTGATCGAAGTGCAGTCGGGCAGTTATCTTGGCGAGGACGACATCGTGCGTTTTGAAGACCAGTATGGCCGTGCCCCCCAGTAACGCTGCCGCAGGGCACGCCCAGACGATCGCCATCATCGGCGCGGGCGGTCACGCCCGCGAAACGGTACTGCTACTCCTCCAGTGCGGTATCGCCCGCGACGCGATCGCGGGCTTCTTCGTGGACGACCCGTACTGGTCCGATATCAGCGTCGAAGGGTTTCCCCTGCGTCGACGGGGCCATTTCGATCCCGCCCACCACGACGCGGTCGTCGCCATCGGCGACAGCCGCCTACGGCGCACCGTCGTGGAAAGCCTGCCACCCGGTACCCGCTTTCCGGGCTTCGTCCACCCATCGGTAATCTCGCCAGCAGATCTGTCGGTCGCCGAGGGGGTCATCCTCCACGCCGGCTGCATTATCACCACCAACGTCCAGCTCGGTCGCCATGTACATCTCAACCGCGGCTCGCAAGTGGGCCATGATTCGGTCCTTGGCGAATTTGTTACCACGGCCCCCGGGGCCATCATCAGTGGCAACTGCACGATCGGTACCACGGCCTACCTGGGCGCGATGAGCTGCATCCGCGAGCGGCAGGAGATCGGCGCAGATTCCGTCATTGGCATGGGCGCGGTGGTGGTAGGCAACGTGCCAGCACATGCCACCTACGTGGGCAACCCGGCGCGGCCGCTGACGCGCGCGCTGGCATGACACTACCCCGTCTCGCCGACCTCTACGCGAGTGAAAAACTGCGGTTCCTCGCTGTCGGGGGCTGGAACACGCTCGTTGGCTACCTTGTGTTTCTGTTGTTCCATCTGACGCTCGAGCCGCGCTGGGGCGTAATGGTGACCTTGGTGGCCAGCTACTGCGTGGCCCTGCCGCATTCGTTCCTGACCCAACGGCTGGTCGTATTCCGCTCGCAACGGCACTGGTTCCCGGAGTTTGGTCGCTTCGTCGTTTCCAACAGTTCCATTTTCATTGCGAACCTGTTGCTTCTCCCGTTGGCCAAGGTAGTGACGGGTGCCAACACCTCACTGTTGCAGGCCGTCTTCCTCGTTGTATCGACTGTGGCCAGTTACTTGGTTCACAAGCACTTCACATTTTCCCGGTGATTCATGGAAAAGATTCCGCTGCTCGTCCCGCTCATGCCTACGATCGATCAGGCACTGCCGTACTTCCGGCAGATCGACGGCAACCGTCATTACACCAACTTCGGGCCGCTCAGCCGGCAACTCGAGCAGCGCATCGCCGACGATCTTTCGGTCGAACAAGCGGGCGTCACGACCATTTCCAACTGCACGGTCGGGCTTGAACTCGCCCTGCAGGCGCGCGGGCTGCGCAGCGGCGCAAATGTGTTGTTGCCCTCTCTGACCTTCGTTGCGACCGCCACGGCCGTAAGCCGTGTCGGCATGCAGCCGGTGATCGCCGACATCGATGACGCAGGCTGGTCGCTAACGCCCACAATCGCCCGTCGCGCCGCAGAGCACCACCGCGTCGATGCAGTGATGCCGGTGGCTACCTTCGGTCGTCCGCAAGACATGGCTGGCTGGGATCAGTTCGAGCGCGAGACGGGTATCCCGGTCATCGTCGACGCTGCGGGTGCGTATGGCAATCAGGCGGCCGGCGCGGTTGCTGATGTTGTGTTCAGCTTCCACGCAACCAAGTCGTTCGGTGCCGCCGAGGGTGGTGCCGTCGTCTCGCCGAGTTCTGAGCGTATCCAGCGGATCCGCATGCTGTCCAACTTTGGCTTGGATACGCGCAGCGGCACGCTGACCGAACTGGGCACCAATGGCAAGATGAGCGAGTACCACTGCGCGCTGGGCTTGGCATCGTTCGACATGTGGGAGCAGGTCAAGCAGGATCGTCTCGCGCTGTACGCCAATTACATGGCGCGGCTGCGGTCGGCCTGCCCAGGCCTAATCTTCCAGGAGAAGCCCGAAGACGGCGTGTACCCTTTGATGGCCGTGTTACTGCCCGAGGGCCGCGATGCCACCACCATCGGTGCGGCCATGGCCGCGCATGGTGTGGAAACCCGTCGCTGGTATACCCCGGCACTGCATCAACAGCCGGCGCTGCGCGATTGCCAAGTGATCGGCGCTCCCGAAGTGGCCACGCGCCTTGCAGGTCGCATCATCGGCCTTCCCTTCTTCCTCGGTATCAGCGATGCGCAGATCGATATGGTCTGCGTGGCGCTCTCCCGCGATTTGGACTCCTGATATGGCATTGATCAGCTACGTCGTCCCCGTCTACAACAACTCCGGTTCCCTGCGGCCGACCTGGGAAGGCATCCGAGAGCTGTTCCAACAGGAACTGGCCAACCATCAATACGAGATCGTATTCGTCAACGACGGGTCCAAGGACGCCTCGTGGGAAGAGATCCAGCAACTTGCCACTGAGGACCCGAAGGTGCGTCCGTTCCGCTTCACCCGCAACTTCGGCCAGGTGCCGGCGATCATCGCCGGCTACCACAAGTCGTCCGGCGACGCGGTCATTAATATCTCCGCGGACTTGCAGGACCCGATTGAACTGACCGTGCAGATGGTCCGCAGCTGGGAGGCCGGGTTCGACGTAGTGATCGGCCATCGCAATGATCGCCAGGACTCGGTCGCCTCGAACTTTTTCTCGAAGGTAGCCTACGGCATCTTGCGCATGTCCAACCGCAACATCCCTGAGGGTGGCTTCGACTTCGTACTGATGAGCCGTCGCGCCACCGATACCTTCCTCGAGTACCAGGGCCGCAATCGGTACTTCCAGGGAGACATCCTCTGGGCTGGCTATCGGACCGCCCTGCTGCCCTATGTGCGTCGTAAGCGCACCATCGGCAAGTCGCAGTACAACTTCGGCCGCAAGCTCAAGCTCTTCCTCGACTACGTGATCGATGGCTCCTACCTGCCCATCAGGATGATGTCTCTCTCCGGCGTGGCGGTCTCCGCGATCGGTCTGTTGTATGCGCTGGTAGTGACTGCCGCCTGGGCGCTACGGGCCACACCCTTCCCCGGTTGGGCGCCCCTGATGATCGCCGGCCTGGTGATCGGTGGGATGATCATGCTGATGCTCGGCGTGATCGGCGAGTACCTCTGGCGCATTCTCGACGAGGTAAAGCACAAGCCTATGTTCATCTTCGAGGATCGTTCCGATGCTCAGCAGTGAATTGCGATCATCGACGAACGCCAGGGAGGGTTGGGGGTTAGCACTGCTGGTAGCGGCGCTCTCCATGCTCGTGTTCTGGTTTGCGAGCGGCATGCAGCGTGGCTCTCTTGACACGCCGATGGTGTATGGCGGGGATGCTCTGCAATATGGCTACATCGTTCAGAGCTTCGCCCAATCCGGCGGTCTGTCGAACATCCAGAATGCCGGCGCACCGTTCACTACACAGAATATCGATTTTCCCAATGGCGACCTCAGCAACATGGCGATTGCCGCGGCGCTCTTCAGCGGTGGATATGGCCTTGGGTTCAATCTGTATCTGCTATTCAGCGTTGGCCTGACGGCTGTCGCAGGATTCGCCATTGCCCGACGCTGCCGCCTGTCTCCAGGCGTCGCATTCATCGTCGGTCTTGCGTTTGCCCTTCTGCCCTTCCATTTCCAGCGGATGGTGCATCTCTTCTACGGCAACTACAGCACGGCGGTCGTCGCGCTGTGGCTCTCGCTACGCTTGGCCTCGCCCCTGCTGACGCCTTCCCGGTCGCGTAACGCACGCTGGCTGGGTGTCGCCGTCGTTGTGTTGGCATGCATCTGGTGCGGTACCACGGGCGTGTATTATGCGTTTTTCACATGCATTGTCCTTGCGGTCGCCGCGATCTTTCAGTCGGCGCACCAGACGTCGCTGCGTCCTGCCATTCGGGCTGCCGGGCTAGGCGCGCTGATCGTGCTGTGTGTGGCCGTGCAACTGATTCCCACGCAGCTGTTCAACCGTGAGAACGGCCCAAACCCCTCGGTGGCCAAGCGCGGCCTGATCGAGAGCGAGATTTATTCGCTGCGGCTGGCGCAGATGCTACTCCCGGTCCAGCAGCATCGGGTTCCGCTGCTTGCCAAAGCACGTGCGAAGTACGACGCCGAATCGACACCGGTCAACGAGAACGGCACGGCGACCTTGGGTGCCTTGGCGAGCGCGGGCTTCCTCATGGGCTTGCTGATGCTGTTCCTGCCTTCGGTGCGCCGCCATTTTCACCCCTCGCAGCAGCTTTGCGCGGTGCTACTCATTGCATTGTTCCTGTATGCGACGATGGGGGGGCTTGGAAGTCTGTTCGCGCTCTTCGTGTCGCCGCAGATTCGCGCACTCAATCGCATATCGCCGTACATCGCGCTGTTCAGCCTGATCATCTCCGGCGCAACGCTCCAGCTGATCTGGAACTATCTGCATGAGAAGTATCCCAGGCTCGGTGGCGCATCCTCCGCAGTCCCCGCCGCGGCCCTTGGTGCATTGGCGCTGGTAGTGATTGCTGACCAGGTCAGCCCGTCGTATCGGCAACCCCGCCAAGAGCGCGACGGGACCGCCACGCGTTACCAGTTTGACCGCGCGTTCGGTGAGCGGCTGACGGCCGAGCTGCCGGCGGGTGCAATGGTGATGCAGCTACCGTACATGAGCTACCCCGAAAGTCCGGATGAAGTGTTGGGAAGCTACACCCAGTTCCGCAACACCTTGCACGCACCGAGCCTGCATTGGAGTCACGGTGCGATGAGAGCCCGGCCGGAGGGCAACTGGCTGGCTGACGTCAACACCCTGCCGCCGACTGCCTTCGTGGACGCGATCCAGGCGCTTGGCTTCTCCGCTTTGGTATTGGACCAGCGTGCGCTTACCCCGAAGATGACGGAGATCCAGCAGATCTTTGCACAACGCACGCATGGCAAAACGCTCAGCGACACCGACCGGAGCCAAGTAGCGACCATCAGTGGTCTTCCGGTCCATGCGACCGCACGCGCGTTCATCGAGAACAGCGGCTGGTCGGTACTGGAGCAGGACGAGCACCATCGCTGGACCTGGTCGAGCGATCGTCCCAGTTTCGCTCTTTCTCCCGCCGCTGCCGGGGCAGGCGCCTGTGAAATCGCTCTGACGCTGGGCTCCATCAAGCCGATGAATGTGCGGATCAGCGACGCCGCCGGGCACACCATGGCCGATATCCAGTTGGGCCCCGAGTCACTGACCACCGTTAGACTAGATATCCCGGCGGATACACAGAAAATCGTGCTCGAGAACGATATTCCGGCAGTACGTGCCGGAGAGGGCGATCCGCGCTTGCTGGCGATCCGCTGGGAACGCACTGGCGAGCAGCTGCCACTGTGCCGCTACCGTGCAGCTTCCAACGAGTGATGCAACAAAAAAAGTGGGCGGCGCTTCGCGCCGCCCACCCAAGGACATCATCAAACAAGGTGTGACCGGGTCATCCCAGTCCTGCCGTCATACGGTCTACGCCGCGAGCATCCATTCCAGCGTTTCACGCAGAGGCGGGCACGACCAGTCAGTCGTCATCTGGCCCAGTAGCGTGTTGTCTCCGCAAAGCATCTTGACTTCGTTGGCCCGCACAAATGCCGGGTTCACCGAAACCGTCAGAGAATGCCCGGTGATCTGCGTGCACAGGTCGATCACGTCCTTCAGCGAGAACGCGATACCTGAGCAGACGTTGATCGTACGGCCGACAGCAGCATGGGATTGCAGCAGACCGCGGTACGCGGCGGCCACTGCCCTGACGTCACCGAAATCCCGCGCCACGTCCAGGTTTCCCAGCTCGATGTTCTGAGCACGCCTCGCGAAATGGGACACGATCTTGGGAATCAGGAAGTTGTCCGCCTGCCCGCGACCGGTGTAATTGAATGGCCGCACGACAGTAGTGGGAAGTCGATCCTGCCAAAGCCGTGCGATGTGTTCCATGCCAAGTTTGCTGATCGCATAGTCGTTGGCCGGCGCAGGAGCGACCGACTCGTCCAGACACCCTGCCGAAGAGTTGCCGTACACGTTGGCGCTGCTCGCAATCAGAACCCGGTGGGGAGTGAGCGACGCATCATCGATCGCCTGGAGCAGGTGCCGCGTACCAATCAGGTTCACGTGGTAAAAGTCGTCCGCGCCCCCGTGGGCCACGAACGCCAGCGCCGCGAGGTGGATGATGACATCTGGACGCGTGTCCTTGAGGGCCGCCCGCAATCCGTCCGGATCACAGAGGTCAGCCTGCCGATACGCGTCGGCCGGGACCAGAGATGCCGCCCAGGAGGGCGCGGATTGCGCCGCGCCTCCCAAGCCCACTACCTCACACCCCTGCTTCTTCAGGTCGTCGATCACGTAGCGCCCGGTAAAACCGGATGCTCCCGTCACCAGTACCCGCTTACCGCTGAGGTCAGAAGGAAGCACCACGCTCGTTCCTCCGCAGATCAGCGTCGACCATCATCTGGCACAGCTCCTCTAGAGTGGTCTGCGGACGCCAGCCCAGAACGCGCTCCGCCTTCTCGGGGTTGCCGATCAAGAGATCGACCTCCGCCGGACGATGGAACTTCGGGTTGATCTTCATGACCGTCTTGCCCGTTGCGGTATCGACGGCGATTTCGTCCTGATCGCTGTTGCGGAACTCGACGTTGATCCCGGCGCCCTTGAAGGCCATATTCACGAAATCGCGAACCGTCTCGGTCCGGTTCGTCGCAAGCACGAAAGTGTCCGGCTCGTCGGCCTGCAACATGCGCCACATGCCTTCGACGTACTCTTTCGCGAAGCCCCAGTCACGCTTGGCATCAAGATTGCCAAGTTCCAGGCAGTCAAGCATGCCCAGCTTGATCTTGGCCACCGAGTCGGTGATCTTGCGCGTGACGAACTCACGACCACGCAGCGGGCTTTCATGGTTGAAAAGGATGCCACTCGAACCAAAGATGTCGTAACTCTCGCGGTAGTTCACCGTCATCCAGTGCGCGTAGAGCTTGGCCACGCCGTAGGGACTGCGAGGATAGAACGGCGTGCTCTCGATCTGCGGGACTGCCTGCACCTTGCCAAACATCTCCGAGGTGGACGCCTGGTAGAAGCGGATGTCCCGGTTCACCTGACGGATCGCTTCAAGCAGGTGGACGGGACCGATGCCCGTGATCTGGGCCGTCGTCGTCGGCTGGTCGAACGAGACGCCGACAAAACTCTGGGCTGCCAGGTTGTACACCTCCGTCGCCTGGGTACTTTCAAGCATGCGGATGCTCGAACCAAGGTCGGTCAGATCGTATTCGATCAGATGGAGGTTAGGATGCGCGGCGATCCCCAGCTCCTCGATGCGCCAGAAATTGACGGAGCTCGTGCGACGGTACGTGCCGTAAACACGGTATCCCTTTTCCAGCAGCAGCTCCGCCAGATAAGCCCCATCTTGGCCGGAGATTCCGGTAATCAACGCAGTCTTCATTAACACATTCTCTTTGTTATTCGGATTTGATCCGATCATGAGCCAGAACGGCTCGGTCCCTGTCAGTGGATCACTGCGCCGCGTGCTGAAGCGGCTTGGCATCCTTGCCACAAATGGTCGGCTTGCCCTGGTCTTCACAGGCGGTCAGCGGGCCATAATCCAGCGTTGCAACGTTGAAGTCGCTGAACCACACGACCGCTTCCTGCACCAAGCCGAAGCGCAGGCTCTTACCGAGCACATCCTTGGCGGGCACTTCAGCTACCACATCTTCGGTAGCTCCCGCAGCAATGCCGTTCGCCGGCAGCGAGGCCCGTACAAAATCACGCGCCACCATCGCACCCGACGGATCGACCAATGAGATGGCGAGATTCACCGGCAGTTTGCCCTTCGTGCTGATTGCGACTTTACCAGTGTTGGTGACCGACACCACGGTGCGGAGAGTTTCACCGTTGTTCACGAGCACCGGCTCGGCAGCGATCTTGTACTGGGCCCCGGCCTGCTCCTGGGTCAGAGGCGTTGCCATATCAGGGGCTTCCACCACCGGGGCAGCCGGCGCGGTTGCAGTCTGGGGGGCCTGCTCGCCTTCCGGCGCCTTGGAACAACCGCTGACAGCGATGGCCGTCGCCAGTGCTGCGGCAGCGCAGAGGGAGAGCTGGGACTTGGAAATTCTGTTCATTGGTGAAACCCTGTGGTGGATAGTGATGCCCTTCATGGCTGGGCTGCCTCTACGTGTACGACAAGCCGGGCGGGGACGAAACCTCGGCTCTTGAACCAACAAACTGACTCTTGAACGAGGTCGATTTCCAGATGATATTCGCCCGGGACATCAGGTGCGCGAACTTTCATGACATGGATGCTGGACGAGGACTTGTCCACCGCCTCTTCTATCCAGGTCCGTGGCTGCTCGGCCAGTGGATGCGTCGAATCTGCAGACGACCAGAAGTGCCCCAGATAGATGCCGAAGGGCCGCATGGCGTGTCCAAGCGGGCTGAGCCACTGGCACTCGCTGTCGTTGGTCAGCTCGACGCGCAGGGAGATCATGCTGGACGGCGCGACAACGCAGGCATCGTGCTCGAGAACCAATGCCTGCCCCAGGAATCCCGCGTCGGGCAGCGGTCCGTTGTACGGATAGGGCCCGACGGTGCCGCCCACGATACGGGCATGCGAATCCAGCTCCTGGTCTGCCAGAGCCGCGAGCGCGGGTTTCACCCAGCGATCTCCCCGCAAGGACGTCCTGACATCGATACGCTGCAGCTCGCTGGCAAGCGGAGAGTCGATATCGACCTTGAGGCTCGCCACTGCATCGGCGACGTGATCGCGGAAATCAGCGATGACACGATGGCCTCGCAACAGCTGCGCGTAGCGCTCGGTCGCAGCGAAGGGATCCAGCGAAGGACGGCCCGCCTGGTCGGCGCATGCCTCGGCCCAGTGCGCGAATGCGGCCGGGTCCAGCGCCAGTTGGCGCAACAAGGTCGCCAGCACCTGGGGGCAGTCATCGGTCGGTACGATTTTCTTCACGCAGGCAGGAAGTTCGGCGTACCAGCCCTGATCGGACACGATGGTGGGAAGACCGGCCTGCATCGCCTTGGATACGACAGCGGAGGCCTCGCCCATCGTTGGCTGCCGCAGCGCGATCATCAGATCGGCGCGCGCGAATACGCTCCAGAACTCGTCATCGCCAACGTGGCCGTGGTTGACCAGCGTGACGTTGTCGATTCCTGCCAGGCCCTCCAGCACGCGCTGTACAGCCGGCTCCACTTCACCGGCGATCTCCACAGTGAGCGGATGGTCAAGGTCCCCCGCGATGGCCACCAGGGCCTGCACGATCCAATCGAAGCGGCGGTTCATCTGCCCCCCCCCCATCAGCGCGATGGTGCGCAGGCGCTCACGCACACGATGCGACGCCACGACGGGATACAACTGGGGCACCACGGTGACCGGAAGCCACGGGAACTCGTGGATGATGCGGTTGGCCGCGTATTGGGAATGGACCAAAACCTCGGTGGCAAACTTCGTGACCACTTGGTGCAGCGGGAAATGAACGACGTCATCGGTGTTCCAGATGGGCGTACCGCAGCGAAGGGCAAGCCCGGCGCTCTTCACTTCAGAGACGGTATGCCACTTCCCGAGCACACCCGCATATTCGTCACCTGTCAGGCGCTGTTCCTCGCTCAGCACCCCAGCCACCATATGGTGCAGGACCAGATCGTGCAGATGCACGATGCCCGGCACGCGGGACATCAATGGCAGCATCCAGCCATGGTAGGTCGGATGGTTGCCCATCTGGTACACCACCACGTCGGCCTTGAGCAGGTCGTCGATGACCCTCTGTACCCCGGCGCGCTCCACGTCGACGTTGGTGACCGTGTCGACCCGCAACCCGAGATCGCGCAGCATCGCCACCAGACCGGCCGAGTACTCGGCGATACCCGAGCGCTCTGGCGGCAGCGGCCCCACCATCGCAATGTGGAACGGCGCAATCAAAGTCGACTCTCCACCAGATTGGTGATCACCCGCTCCCAGGTAATGGTCGCACTGAGGCGGTGGCCTTCCTCGGCCAGCGCGCGCAGCTGCGTCGCGTTCCTGGCATAGCAGTCGGCCAGGCTCTCCGCGATTGCCTCGGGCGTCGGGCTGGTTACCCAGCCGCTGCCGGTGGACTTTACGATCCGCCCGACTTCGCCACTGTCGTCCACGGTGATGACCGGCTTGTGCGCCGCGAAGCTCTCTAGGGTGGCGAAACCATAGTCCTCGTCCACAGGGGAGTAAAAGACCGCTCGGCAGTTGGCGATCAGGTCGAGCAGCGTTGCGTCCTCAACGAAACCGGCAAGCTCAACCCGGTCCTGCAGGCCCAGCTCGCGCACCAGCGGCGCCAACGAACGCGCGTAGTCGCTCGCGCCCGTGCCCGCGATCACCACCTTGGCATTCGGCACCTGCTGCGCCGCCCGGATGAGCAAATCAGGGCGCTTCATGGACTCCAAGCGACCGATGCACAGCACATAATCGCCATAATCCCCCGACCTGATCAGCGGCGCGAGTTTCGACGGCGGGTACAGCACCTCCGAAGACAGACCACAGTAGTTCTGCAACCGATCGGTCACAGTCTGGGAAATCGTATAGCGCGGCTCGATCTCCGACAGCAGCTCCTTGTCAGAGGCGCGAAGTGCATCGCGCACGGCCATGTCTCGGGCGGTAAGGTGCGGGACATCGAAGCGCGTGCGTTCCAAGTCATATAGAACCCGGTGCTGATGAACAAGCCAAAGGGCCTTGTTGTCATGCGAAGCCGCATAGGTCGGATACTTGGTGCAGATGCACAGATCTATCTTCTGCCCGTTGCTCTCATTCAGGTTCAATAACCGCCACGCCAGCATTGAGGAAAGGATTTCCGTTTCCGGATACCACTTATAAGGAAGCTGAACCAGTTCTGCGACGACCTGCCGCTCCTTTCCCCACAGATTGATCTGTCGGACCAGCTCTTCGTTGAGGAGTTCAGCGCCTCCTCTTACAAACGGCACTTGCGCACCCAGCACGATGACTCTTTTCACTACCACTACCCCTTCAATGATGTCCTTGCAAGTACAGACTGCTTTCCATGAGTTACTGCTTTGACTGGCGAATCCGGCTTGCGAGCTGATCGAGTGCAGCCAGCCGCTTGTCCGACGCGGCGTCGGCCGGGCTGGACAGGTCACCCGGCGCCGTGACGGGCCTCGGTACGGAGCCACTCGCCAAACTTGCCCTCGCGCCACCACGGTTGAGCAGCTTGGCGCTCAACCACCGCACCGGCGCCGTCAAGCGCCAGGAGCGGCTCGCGTGCAGACTGTCGATCTGCCCTTCCAACACCTCAACAGCCGCTTCCAGCTCGCGCACGCGCGCGCGCGACGAACCCATGGTGTGGAGGCGTTGCGACAGGTCCACCTGCAACTCCTTCAACCTGCGTCGATCATGCGTTCTGGAGCTTTCCAACCTCTCCAGCCGACGGTGCAGCGAGGCAGCTTTCGATCGCAGCTCGGGGATGGTCGCCTCATGTTGGTCGGCAAGACGCTGAGCATCGGATACCTTGACCTGCATCGCATTGCGCTCTTCCGTCAGCCGGCCGAGGTCGGCCGCCAGGAACTCCGCCAGCTCACGTGCATGTTGGCGCTCCTCCAATTCTACTTCCAGCTCTCCGATCCCTGCGAAGGAACTGGCATTACCTGCCTCCAGTTCGACCACGCGTGCGGCCAACTGTTGATTATCGTCCTCAGAACTGAGGGCGCGGGCCTCCAGCTCTTTCGCCCACGCAGCCAACGTCTGGAAGCTCCCATCCAGTTCCCGCTTGCGGTTATCGGCCGCCTCTGCCTCGATCTTTAGCGCGGCGAGATTTTCCTGCGCCTGCTGTGCCGTCTCTCGCACGCGTTCCAGGGCCGCGGCGCGCGCGGCGAGTTCGACGCGATCGTGCTCGGTCTGCATGTACAGCATCCGCAGGCGCGTGTTGTAGTTGAGCAGGGCCCCCTGGAGGTGCTGGTAGATCACCGTCCATTCGGGAATGGGGCTGGATTCGTTACCGGAATGGGCAAGGCAATGCTGCAGGTCCGAGAACGTCCAGCGGGACTGCTCCTGACTGAACAAGTGGATGAACGCATTCCGGTAGCGCGGCGGCAACGACATGAAGTCCAGCGCCGGCTCCCGGCCAGGATTGGAGGGAACGATGCGGCACTCGAGGATCTCCTTCACGGTGATCAGGAACGACAGCAGCAGATCGCCCAGCCAGGAGCAGTCGTTGGCATCCTGGGAGATAGCGCCGTAGTCAATCAGGAGGGCGCGGTCATCCTTGGACATGAGCACGTTCCAGCATCGGACGTCATTGTGGTAGAGACCACCCCGCTCGAGGGCCACCAGTTGGTCGAGGAGCTCGGAAATGACCTGGTCCGCATCATAGGGGCTCCCGTCATCGATCAGCTCGGACAACAGTCGGCCTTCCATCATTTCCCGCGCCAGGAATACGTCGGAAGAATCGTTCAACGCGACGATCAAACGCGGCGCAGGAAACAAGGCCGGCGGGTTGCGAAGGAATGCCGATTCGTTATGGAACTCCTGCAGATTGATCTCAGCACGTCCGCCCATTCCCAGCGTCATCTTCTTCACGAACACCTGTTCGCCGAAGTAGTAACGGCGGCTGTGCTGATGCGTGCCGCGCCCATGCGCATGCGCCTCACCAGACCAGGTAGTGAACTCACCGATGAAGTCGCCCACATACCAGAACCGGCTGCTGGCGAAGATCAATGGACGGGAGACCGTAGACAGGTGCGTCGGTTGACGCGACAGCAGACGGGTGAAGGCATAGCTGGACAGCAGTTCGGCCGGATCCTGCGGCAGTGAGGCGGCCCAGTACAACGGCTCCTCCCGCAGGGCCAACTCGTAAATGGCCGCACTGGCGATCTCGGAGAGTTTCCGGCACAGCTCAGACACGCTGACCATACCTCTGGCATGCACAAGGTGGTGGAAAACGCTCAAGCCCAGAACCAGATCGTAGTCGCCCGGCTCAAGCCGCTCGATCACGTCCTCGACCGTGGCATGCTCGAAGGTGGCTTCAAATGCAGGATTCTGCCGGGCCAGCGCCTTGCACACATCCACGTTGAGGTCTAGGAAATCCACGCCATGCACGCGGTGACCTTCGGCCGCCAGGCTAAGGGAGAAGAACCCCTGCGCGCAGCCAAGGTCGAGCACGCGCAAAGGGCGGCCCAGCGCCGTCTGGAGTTGCCGCGCACACTCGCGGATAAGAACGAGTCTGTCCTCGCAGCCCCGGGAGCTGCCGTCGGACAGTTCGGGATGGGCGAAGATCGGCTGGTATTTTTCAGGCAAGGCGGCCACCAGCACGCCCACACTAGGTGACTCGGTCATGACTTTTCACTCTCTGAGTTAATGTGAGCCGGCAACGTCATGACGACGCGCCCACGAGCTCAAAATCGGCCTTCAGGTCCATCATCCCCCAGAATTGCATGCCTCTTGAGACATCCAACATAATGGAATCGTAACGCCGGTCCAGCGGCGTCAATTCAGCAAGTGGATCGCCACTGGAAACGCCCAGTGAAACCAGGTAATTGGCTTCATTGAGATCAAGCGGCATGGTGAACTTGCAGACAATTACCTCGCCCGCCTTCACTGCAATACCAGCTCGCCCCTCGCTGGCGAGGAAGGAATTGGTGCCGTACAAGAACAGGCCCTCGAGTGTCTTCACCAGGAACCCGGGCACGATGCTGTCAAAATCCCGATCAAACGCGATCTTTACGTAGAAGGAGGTCCTGGCCCCGCTGTCGATGCGCGCAGGGAATTCCTGCCCCTCGCTTGCGATCAGGTAATCCACAATCCGCGCACCGCCCTGCCCCCAGCGGTGCTCGGCGGCATTGTAATACGGACGGGTATGGAATACGTCCTCGCTACCGCCCTCCATGCCCTCGGACACCACATCGACGGTTTCCTGAAGCGAGGCGGCCTTTTTCCCAAACAGCTCGTCCAGGTAGAGGTTCGACACCTCCTGCGCTGTACCGTCGGCGAATACCCCCCCATCCTTGATGAAGATCACCCTGTCGCAGTGCTTGACGATGTCCCCGATGGCATGGCTGACCAGGATCAGCGTGGTCCCCAACGCGGTGAACTCCTGCACCCGCTTGTAGCACTTGGCCTGGAAATAGGCATCCCCCACCGACAGCGCTTCGTCGACAATGAGCACGTCAGGGCGGAAGGCGGTAGCCACGGCAAAGGCAACGCGAACCTGCATGCCACTGGAATAAGTTCGGACTGGCTCGTCGAAATACTCACCAACTTCGGCAAACGCCTCGATTGCTGGCATGACCGACTCGATCTCCTGCTGCGAGTAGCCGAGCAGGCCCGCGGAATGGAAGGCGTTCTGGCGCCCGGTCAATTCGACATTGAAGCCCATGCCCAATTCAAGGATGGCAGCGATGCGGCCGCCACGGGTAATGCGCCCCTCGGTGGGCTGGGTGGTACCGGTGATCATCTTGAGCAACGTGCTCTTGCCGGCACCGTTGCGGCCCACGATACCCACCGATTCGCCGGGCGCGATGGTGAACGACACGTCGCGCAACACCCAGTGCTCTTCCTTCGGCCGCACAGGCAGGCCGAACCAGCTTGCCACGCGCAGCCACTCGCTGCCCCAGACCCGGTAGGACTTGCCGACGTTTTCGATCCGCATTGCAGTGCTCATAGGGCATCCACCATTTCCTGACTGGCGCGACGGAACACCACCAGCGACATGATGCCCAGCACCACGGTGGCAATCATCAGCGGCACCAGGGAAATCCAGTCGGGCGCCTTCTCGTAGAGCAGCACGTCGTGATAGGCGGTCACCAAGGGGAACAAGGGATTGAGCTTGAACAGTTGACGCACGTCGGCCGGCAGGATCTCCACGCTGTAGACGATCGGGGTCAGCCAGAACATCGCCTGCAGGACCACCGGTACGATCTGTCCGATGTCACGCATGAAGACATTGAAAACCCCCAACAGCAGCCCAAGCGACATGGACAGGGCAAGCGTGAGCAGCATCAAGACCGGAAGCCAGATCACCGGTCCGCCGGGGTAGTGCCCCAGTACCGCGAATACGAGGAAGATCGCCACCAGAAGCAGGATGTTGTTGATCGCCATGGAACCGGCGGCGATGAAGGGCAGGCAGATGCGTGGGAACGCCACCTTCTTCATCAGGTTGCCGTTTTCGATGAACAGATTGACGCTGCGCGAGACAGACTCTGCGAATAGTGTCCAGAACAATGTGCCGGACATCAGGTACAGCGCGTAGCCATACTTGTTGTCGATGCCGGGGAGCTTTGCAGACAACACTTCGGACAGGATCGTGGCGAAGATGAGCACCTGCATCAGCGGATGAATGATCATCCACAGCACGCCCAGCTTGCTCTGCGCGAAGCGTGTCTTGAAGTCGTTGCGGATGGCCGACAGGATGAAGCCCCTGTATGCCCATACCGCCCTGAGAATGTCCATGATCTGTTGCCCCTCCGGGCATAGTGCAGGTTGGCAACCGCTTGCAGGAAGCGGTTAAACAGCAGTGCAGCCCAACGGGGTGCGAGACGGGTTGAGTTTGGATCGCAGGTCGTTCATTTCGAAGGCGCGCCGGTAACGGGGGCGGAGAATCCCTGGAGTGCGGCGAGTTGGCTGATCAGCGCGTTTGCCGCGCTCGCGGGCGCAAGCTGGCGGCGGACGGCGTCCTGGCCCTTCAAGCCGATGCTGCGAGCGAACGAAGGAGAGTCGGCCAGCTCGCGCATGGCCGACGCTGCAGATTCGATGCCCGGCTCCGCCCACGACGCGCCTTCCGAATCCGGATACTGGCCTTCCTTTACCGGCACGAGCGTGTAGTCAACAAGGCGGGAATTGTCTTCATCCATGAATTCAAGATTCCCGGACCAGCGCGTTGCGATCACGGGCTTGCCCAGCTCCATGCACTCGGCGAGTCCGAGCCCGAACCCTTCCGCGCGATGCAGCGATACAAACGCATCGCAGCAGCGTTGCAGAGCGCGCACGTGGGCGCGATCAATGACCTCGTCGCGGATGACGATCCGAGGATCGCCCGCAGCAGCGAGGAGAAGATCCCGAACGCCATGATCGTAGCGGTGGCCGTTGCTGGATTTGACCACCAGCCCGACGTCGCTTCGCTCCACAGGAAATGCAGCACGGAAAGCGTCGATCACGGCCAAGGGATTCTTTCTGGCGGGGGAAGAGTTGAAGTCGAACGAGGTCAGAAAAATGAAGCGACCTTCGTCGAGACCAAAATCCTCACGCTGCAGCCCGCTGTCCGGCACGGGGGAGAGCGGAATGGGCACGCGCAGAATGGGCTTTTTGGTGACGTTTCGGAAGGCGCTCTCGATGAAGCCGGACGCGACCATGATCGCATCAACCTCTTCGAGCGCGTTCATCCAGGCCTCCGGAATACGCTCAAGCTCCCAGAACCAGCAGCCGATAACGTACTTTCCCGCAAGCCGTTCCCGGCCGATCTTCTCCAGGGCTGCGTCGAAGCAATCTGGATTCACGAAGACAATGCTGACGCGGTGCACCGCCTCTTCCCGCATGAATGCATCGAGACTGTGATCGTTCCAGCCATGTGGCAACCCGAGATCCACGTCGTGCAGCACCACGTCGCAGCCTGCGGACAGCAGCGCGCGCGAGTACAGGCGAACACTTTCACCCAGACCAAACTGCCCCCTGACGAACCCGTAGACATCCAACCCGGGGCCATCCTTGCCGTCAGCAGGAAGGCGGTCGCCGCTGTGCTCCAACACCGGGAGGGGGCGCGACCACGCCACGGTTCGGGGGAATCTGAGGCGGACACGTGAGCGAGCTGTGAGCAGATCCGCAAACCACAGCCGCAACGACTCGGGCGCAATCCGGTAGATCGGCTGCAACCAGGCCTGGCGCCGCACCCAGGTCAGAAAGTTCAGCGCAGCAGTGCCTTTCGCCGCCGTGCGACCGGCGTTGTTGGTGTGCCGCGTACCCATCGTGATCAGCCCATGCCCCCCAGCGCACCTTCCAGATCCACCTGCAGATCCCCCAGCTCTTCCACGCCCACGCTCAGCCGCACCAGCGCATCACTGATGCCCAGCTTTTCCCGACGTTCCACCGGAATCGACGCATGCGTCATCACCGCCGGATGATTCACCAGGCTTTCCACGCCACCCAGCGACTCGGCCAAGGTGAACAGTTCGGTCTTCTCGCAGAAGCGCTTGGCCGCCTCGAAACCGCCCTTGAGGACGATCGAGACAATGCCGCCGTAGCCGTTCATCTGGCGCGTAGCCAGTTCATGCTGCGGGTGCGAGGCCAGGCCGGGGTAGATCACTTTTTCCACCGCCGGGTGGGTCTGCAGCCACTGGGCCAGGGCCAGCGCGTTGGCGCAGTGCGCCTTCATGCGCAGCGGCAGCGTCTTCAGGCCACGCAAGGCCAGGAAGCTGTCGAACGGGCCCTGCACGCCCCCGATGGAGTTCTGCAGGAAGGCCATCTGTCCGGCCAGCTCGGCGTTGTCGCCCACCACCACCATGCCGCCGACCATGTCCGAGTGCCCGTTGAGGTACTTGGTGGCCGAGTGCAGGACCAGGTCCGCGCCCAGTTCCAGCGGGCGCTGCAGCATCGGCGAGGCGAAGGTGTTGTCCACCACCACGACCAGGCCATGGCGCTTGGCGATGGCACTCACCGCGGCGATGTCCACGATCTTCAGCATCGGGTTGGTCGGGGTTTCGATCCAGACCATCCTGGTCTGCGGGGTGATCGAGGCCTCAAACGCGGCCAGGTCGGTCAGGTCGACGAAGCTGAACTGCAGGTTGGCGGTGCGCTTACGCACGCGCTCGAACAGGCGGAAGGTGCCGCCGTAGATGTCATCCATCGCCACCACGTGGCTGCCGGCGTCCAGCAGTTCCATCACGGTGGAGCTGGCGGCCATGCCCGAAGCGAACGCGAAGCCGCGGCTGCCGCCTTCCAGGGAGGCCACGCAGCGCTCGTAGGCGAAGCGGGTCGGGTTGTGGGTACGCGAGTACTCGAAGCCCTGGTGTTCACCGGGGCTGGACTGGGCGTAGGTGGAGGTCGCGTAGATCGGCGGCATCACTGCGCCGGTGCTTGGATCCGGCGACTGTCCGCCGTGGATGGCCAGGGTAGCCAGGGCAAGCGCACGGTTGCCGTGCCCGGAGGAAGCGTGGTCGGACATGTTGTTTCCCAGCAAGGAGAGCCCCGGTGGGGCTCCCGCAAAAGGAGCGGAAGTCTATCAGCGGCGGCTTAATCGGCCGTTGACGCGGATAAACGCAGATTCAGAGCAGCGGCGGCCGGGGCCAGGCGCTTACTGAACGCGGCGGCGCAGGTAGTTCAGCAGGTCGATGCGGGTGATCAGGCCCAGGAAGGTGCCGCCGTCCATGACGATGGCCACCTGGCCCCGGTCGAACACAGGCAGCAGCGCCTCGATCGGGGACTTCACGTCCAGCCGGTCCAGCTTGCTGACCATGGCCGTGGCCACCGGGTCGCGGAAGCGCGCTTCGTCGCCATACACATGCAGCAGGACATCGCTTTCATCCACGATGCCGACCAGCTGGTCGCCGTCCATCACCGGCAGCTGCGACACGTCGTACAGCTTCATGCGCTGGTAGGCGGTGGTCAGCAGGTCGTTCGGGCCGATCACGACAGTGTCGCGCTGGCCGTAGGGACGCAGGATCAGGTCGCGCAGGTCGCCGCTCTGCGGGCGCTCCAGGAAGCCGTTGTCCAGCATCCAGTAGTCGTTGTACATCTTGGACAGGTACTTGTTGCCGGTGTCGCAGACCAGCACCAGCACCTTCTTCGGGGTGGTCTGCTCTTTGCAGTACTTCAGCGCCGCGGCCAGCAGGGTGCCGGTGGACGAGCCGCCGAGGATGCCTTCCTTGCCCAGCAGCTCGCGCGCGGTATGGAAGCTCTCGGCATCGCTGATCGCGTAGGCCTTGGTGACGCGGCTGAAATCGGCGATCGAGGGCAGGAAGTCCTCGCCGATGCCTTCCACCAGCCAGCTGCCCGACTTGTCGTTGAGCACGCCGTCATTGATGTATTCGGCGAGGATCGAGCCGACCGGGTCGGCCAGGACCAGTTCGGTCTTCGGCGAGAGGGTGGAGAAGGCGCGCGACAGGCCGGTCATGGTGCCGGAGCTGCCACAGCCGAACACGATCGCGTCCAGGTCGCCGTCCATCTGCGCCAGGATTTCCGGGCCGGTGCCGAACTCATGCGCGGCCGGGTTGTCCGGATTGCCGAACTGGTTGATGAAGTACGCGCCGGGGGTTTCCTCGGCCACGCGCTTGGCCATGTCCTGGTAGTACTCGGGGTGCCCCTTGGCCACATCCGAACGGGTCAGGCGCACTTCGGCGCCCATCGCCTTGAGGTTGAAGATCTTCTCGCGGCTCATCTTGTCCGGCACGACCAGGATCAGCTTGTAGCCCTTCTGCTGGGCGACCAGCGCCAGGCCCAGGCCGGTGTTGCCGGCGGTGCCCTCGACCAGGGTCGCGCCCGGCTTGAGGTCGCCACGCTGCTCGGCGGCTTCAATCATCGACAGGCCGATGCGGTCCTTGATCGATCCTCCGGGATTGGCACTCTCGAGCTTCAGGTAAAGCTCGCAGACACCGGTATCCAGGCGCTGGGCCTTGACGATCGGGGTCTGGCCAATGAGTTCGAGTACGGAGGAGTGGATTGCCATCGGTTCACATCGATTCGCGCCGCAATGCGGCCGGACCGGTGATTATCCGACGGTTGGCGGCGAAAGTCAGGTTGCCGCGTTCATCAAGCGGCGCGGACGGCACCGGTCGACGAGGAGACCGGAACCGCCCGCGACGTAGGGCAGCAAGGGGGGTCAGTGCACGGGGGAGGCGTACATCCGTTCCAGTTTCTGCTTGGCCAGCAGCTTTTCACGCTTCATCTGTCCCAGGGTGAGGCTGTCTATCGGAAGCACACCCAGCTCGGCATCCATGCACTTCTTGTTCAACTTCTGGTGCCGTTCGTAGAGCGCCTTGAATTCAGGATCCTGCTTGCGCCGTGCGTCGATATCGCTCTGGGGCTGACCTTCAAACATGATGAACCTCCTATCGCTTCTGCAGAAACAAGAACGCCCCGGCCTGACGGCACGGGGCGCTGCTTGGGGCGGAGTGCCGGACAACCCTGACCTGCGAACCCGCAGCGGCGGCCAGTAGGGACTGGACCTCGGACTGCTGTGATTCGTGGCGCTGGTGCATTGCCGGCCCTCCTATCGTCCGGGCCGCGGAAGGCGACCCGGACAACTGACCCTACGCTTGCTTCGGGGCCGGTTCAACCCTTTCAAACGATATCGTCGACCCCGCCTAAGCGGGGTTCAGGCTGAACGCGCAGAACAACGAAAATTAAACAAAAACAACCAGTTGCGTCATGACCCCTGCGCATGACGCAGCACCGGTCCGGCATCAGGGCGCGATGATGACCTCGGCCGAGCGGGCCTTGGTCGCGGCGGCCTTCTTGCCGCTGACCTGCAACCGGCTGGCACTGACACCAGCCGCCACGAGCGCATCGCGCAGGGCCTCGGCGCGCTGCTGGCCGACACCGGCCGCGGCGTCGTACGCCTCGATCCGGACCCGGCCCTTCTTGCCGATGTTCAGGTACTCGGCCAAGGCCTTGGCCTGGCCCTTGGCACCGCCGGACAGGCTGCCCTTGCCGGCCGCGAAAGCATCGCCGTTGAAGGTGAACACTTCGCCGCGGCTGTCGAACTTGGAGCCCGGCAGCTTGCTGCCCGCCACCAGCTCGGCTTCCTCACGGGCCAGCTTGGCCGCGTTCTGCTGGGCGGCGCTCAGTCGCGCGGTCTGCTTGCCAGCCACGCTGGTCAGCGCGGTTTCGGCATCCTGGCGGGCCAGCGCTTCCTGCTCGGCCGCCTGGCGCAGGCGCTCGCTTTCCTCGGCCTGGATCTGGGCCTGCACGCGCAGGCGCTCGGCTTCCTGGCGGGCACGCTGGGCATCGCGGCGGCTGGCTTCGATCAGCAGCTCGCTGCGGGTGCGTTCAAGCTGATCCACCTCACGCTGGGCCAGCGCGGCACGGACACTGGTCTCGGCGATCTCGACCCGGCGCTCGGCCAGGTAACGGGCCTGGTCCTGGTCGCGGCGCTTGGCCTTGGCCAGATCGGCCACGGCCTGCTGGGCCTGCAAGCGCTCGAAGGCGGCCAGCTGGGCCGCATCCGGGTTGGACTGGATCGCCATCAGACGCTGGGTCAGCTGGGCCACGGCCGGGTCATCGGCGGCCTGGACCATCAGCGGCAGGCTGAGGCTGGCGGCCAGCAGCAGGCAGGGCATGCGCATCTTGGTGGACATCATCAGCGGTCTTCCCCGGTGGCCAACTGGCGCTGCAGCTGGCTGACTTCATTGCGGCGCAGCTGCAGCTGCGCGGTGGCGGTGGCTTCTTCGCTGCGGGCGCGGGCCAGGTCGGCATCGACCGTGGCGCGAACGGCCAGTATCGGCGCGTTCTTGCGCTCGCGGCGGTCGCCAGCGGCACGCTGGGCCTGCTCCAGGCCCTGGCGGGCCACGGCGATCAGGTCCGGGGCGTACTGGTCGGCATCGGCCTGGGTGGCCTTGTCGACCGCCTGCTGGGCCTGCATCAGCTCCAGGGCGCCATCCTGCGCTTGTGCGGCACCAGAGAGCGCGAATGCGAACACCGTCACATACAGGGCCCGTCGTATTTGTGCGAAGCTAAGTTTCATTGGGGGTGCCGTCGCCAGAAGTTGTGTGCACGGCCATTGTCGGAAGCCTGCGGTGCGCTTGCAATGGCAAGCCGCTGATTGTTGGGGAAACATTTCGCATGGATATCGGCTATTTCCTGAAGCTGATGACCGAAAAGAACGCGTCGGACATGTTCTTGACGACCGGAGCACCGGTATACATCAAGATCGAGGGGAAACTCTATCCGCTGGGCAATACCGGGTTGCCGCCCGGGATGGTCAAGAAGATTGCCTACTCGTTGATGGATGAAGGCCAGGCCCCGCAGTTCGAGCGCGAGCTCGAGCTCAACATGGCCATTGCCCTGCCCGATGCCGGGCGCTTCCGCGTCAACGTATTCAAGCAGCGCGGTGAGGTCGGCATGGTGATCCGTGCGATCCGCAGCAAGATCCCCAGCATCGAAGAGCTCAACCTGCCGCAGGTGCTCAAGGACGTCATCATGACGCCACGCGGGCTGGTGCTGGTGGTCGGCTCGACCGGCTCGGGCAAGTCCACCTCGCTGGCCTCGATGATCGACCACCGCAACAGCACCACCACCGGGCACATCCTCACCATCGAGGACCCGATCGAGTACCTGCACAAGCACAAGATGTCGATCGTGAACCAGCGCGAGGTCGGGCTGGACACGCACACCTTCCACGACGCGTTGAAGAACGCGATGCGCGAAGCGCCCGATGTCATCCTGATCGGCGAAATCCTGGATGCGGAAACGATGGAAGCGGCCATCGCCTTCGCCGAAACCGGGCACCTGTGCCTGGCCACCCTGCACTCCAACAACGCCGACCAGACCATCGAGCGCATCCTCAACTTCTTCCCTGAGAGCGCACATCGCAACGTGCTGATGAACCTCTCGCTGAACCTGCGCGCGGTGGTCTCCCAGCGCCTGGTCAAGGGCAAGGACGGGCGCCGCCTGCCGGCCACCGAAGTGCTGATCAATACGCCGATGATCCGCGACCTGCTGCGCCGCGGCCAGGTGCACGAGATCAAGGCGGCGATGGAAGCCTCGCTGGAAGAAGGCATGGAGAGCTTCGACCAGTGCCTGTTCCGGATGGCCAAGAACGGCATCATCGAGCAGGAGGAAGCGCTGCGCGCGGCCGATTCGCGCGATGGCCTGGCGTTGAAGTTCCGGCTGTCCGAAGGCGGCAGCGGCGAGCACGATCCGTACGCGGATTTCTCGGCCAACAGCGCACCGGCGTCGATCACCCACGGGTTCTGACGGCTAAGCCCCCACCGTTGGGCGGGGGCAATGGGCCAGGCGCATCGACCAACGGTCGATGCCTACCCGTCACCCTGCGTCGATCTGATGCTCGGGCCGGGCCGCGTCGAAGGCCGGCAGCGCCAGGCACGCCGCCTCGATCCGCTGCAGGGTCGGGTACGGCGCCAGCACCAGGCCGAACCGGTGCGCGTTGTACAGCTGCGGCACCAGGCAGGCATCGGCCAGCCCGGGCTGGTCGCCATGGCAGAACGTACCCGTCGCCAGATGATCGGCCAGCAGCGTTTCCATCGCCGCCAAGCCCTCCGCCATCCAGTGCAGCGTCCACGCCGTGCGCGCCTCGGCGCTTGCCTGCAGCGTGCGCTCCAGATACTGCATCACCCGCAGGTTGTTGAGCGGGTGGAGGTCGCAGGCCACCAGTTGGGCCAGCGCACGCACGCGCGCCCTGCCCTCGGCGTCGCTGGGCAGCAACGGCGTGGCCGGGAACACCTCGTCGAGGTACTCCAGGATCGCCATCGACTGCTGCAGGACCCGGCCGCCATGGCGCAGGGTCGGCACCAGTTCCTGCGGGTTGAGCGCGGCATAGGCCGCGCTGTGCTGCTCACCGCCCTCGCGGACCAGGTGCACCGGGGTGATCCGGTGCGGAAGGCCCTTGAGGTTCAGCCCGATACGCACGCGGTAGGCCGCGCTGGACCGCCAGTAACTGAAGAGTTCGATCGGTTCCATGACGGTCTCCGCCGCGGCGCTCAGGGCTTGGCCGCCTGCTCGATGCGCTGCTCGATCGCACCGAAGATACTGTCGCCGGCCGCATCGAACATCTCGATCCGCACCACGTCGCCGAAGGACATGAAGGGCGTGCTCGGCTTGCCGTCGCGCAGGGTTTCCACGGTGCGCTGTTCGGCGAAGCAGGAGGCGCCCTTGCTGGTGTCTTCGTTGGCGATGGTGCCCGAGCCGACGATCGCACCGGCGCCCAGCGGGCGGGTCTTGGCCGCGTGCGCGACCAGCTGGGCGAAGTTGAACTGCATGTCCACACCGGCTTCCGGCGCGCCAAACCAGGTGCCATTGATGTGGGTGACCAGCGGCAGGTGGACCTTGCTGTCCTGCCACGCCTCGCCGAGTTCATCGGGGGTGACGAACACCGGCGACAACGCCGAGCGCGGCTTGGACTGCAGGAAGCCGAAGCCCTTGGCCAGCTCGCCCGGGATCAGGTTGCGCAGCGAGACATCGTTGACCAGGCCGATCAGCTGGATATGGCCGGCGGCCTGCTCGGGCGTCACCGCCATCGGCACGTCGTCGGTGATCACCACCAGCTCGGCTTCCAGGTCGATCCCGTATTCCTCGCTGACCACCTTGACCGCATCGCGCGGGCCATAAAAGCCGGCACTGGTGGCCTGGTACATCAGTGGATCGGTGTAGAAGCTTTCCGGCACCTCGGCGCCACGGGCGCGGCGCACGCGGGCCACGTGCGGCAGGTAGGCGCTGCCGTCGACGAACTCGTAGGAACGAGGCAGCGGGGCGGCCAGCGCCTGCAGGTCGATATCGAACACGCCGTCGGCGTCGCCGTCGTTCAGCGATTCGTACAGGGCGTTCAGTCGCGGCGCCAGGTGGCTCCAGTCTTCCAGGGCCTGCTGCAGGGTCGCGGCGATGCCGGTGGCGCGCACGCCCTGGCGCAGATCGCGCGAGACCACGATCAGGGTGCCGTCGCGGCCGCCTTCCTTCAAAGAACCAAGCTTCATGGGTGGGTATCCGGGATCGCGAAAATAGGTTTCAAGTGTAATCAAATGGTTGACGGGCCTACCAGCTGCACCGCCGCATCGCCTTACCGTAATGCATTGTCTACGCGCAGGAGCAGCCACGCATGGCGTGGCTCTACCGTTCCGCCCCCCTCCTCCCAAGCTGAACAGGGGGGTTTGGTATGGGTCTCAAACATCCGTTAGACTATCCGGGTCTGCAGCGGCCGTCCGTTTCCCTTCGGGATCGCCGGCGATATGGATCAAACGATCCGTCGCCCGCCCCCACTCCGACGCCATTCGTCATGCATTCCAGTCTGCGCACCGCGTCGACTGCACCCAATTCTCGCAGCGCGGTTTACGGGAACGCTCCGAGTCAGCCGATCACATTGATCTGCCTCGCGTCCGGCCATTCGGCCTGGCGTTACTTTGTCTTTGGAGCTTCCACCCGATGTCTTTTGAATCCTTGGGCCTTGCCCCGTTCCTGCTGCGCGCGTTGGCCGAGCAGGGCTACGAAACCCCCACCCCGATCCAGGAGCAGGCCATCCCGCTCGCCCTGGAAGGCCGCGACCTGCTGGCCGGCGCACAGACCGGTACCGGCAAGACCGCCGCGTTCGGCCTGCCGCTGCTGCAGCACCTGGGCACCAACCCGCAGGCCGTCGATGGCCCGCGCCGCCCGCGTGCGCTGGTGCTGACCCCGACCCGCGAGCTGGCCACCCAGGTGCATGACAGCCTGCGCGGCTACAGCAAGTACCTGCGCATCCCGAGCGCCTGCATCTACGGCGGCGTCGGCATGGGCAACCAGTTCGACGTGCTGCGCCGTGGCGTGGACCTGCTGGTCGCCTGCCCGGGCCGCCTGATCGATCACATCGAGCGCCGCAGCGTCGACCTTTCCGGCATCGAAATCCTGGTGCTGGACGAAGCCGACCGCATGCTCGACATGGGCTTCCTGCCGTCGATCAAGAAGATCCTCGCCAAGCTGCCGCGCCAGAACCGCCAGACCCTGCTGTTCTCGGCGACCTTCGAAGAGAGCATCAAGCAGCTGGCGCTGGAGTTCATGCGCAACCCGGAGCAGATCCAGGTCACGCCGAAGAACACCGTTGCCGAGAACATCAGCCACCGCGTGCACCCGGTCGATGGCCCGCGCAAGCGCGAGCTGCTGCTGCACCTGCTGGCCCAGGACAGCCGTGAGCAGACCCTGGTGTTCGGCCGAACCAAGCACGGCTGCGACAAGCTGGCCATGTTCCTGGACAAGTCCGGCATCAAGACCGCGGCGATCCACGGCAACAAGAGCCAGGGCCAGCGCCTGCGTGCGCTGGGTGATTTCAAGGCCGGCCGCGTGACCGTGCTGGTGGCCACCGATATCGCCGCGCGCGGCATCGACATCAACGAGCTGCCGAAGGTCATCAACTATGACCTGCCGATGGTGGCCGAGGATTACGTGCACCGCATCGGCCGTACCGGTCGTAACGGCTCGACCGGCCAGGCGATCTCGCTGGTGGCGCAGGACGAAGCCAAGCTGCTGCGCCAGATCGTGCGCCTGCTCGACAAGGACATGGACATCCGCGACGTGCCGGGCTTCGAGCCGCAGACCCCGATCCGCTGGGGCAACAGCGCGCCGGGCAAGGCCGAACTGCCGGGTGGCGATCGCTCGCCGCGCAAGCATGCACGTCGCCCGCACGCCGAGGCCCCGCGCCACGCCCATGCCGGCCCGAAGAAGGCCGGTGGCGGTCAGCGTGATGGCGCCGGCCGCGGTGCACCGCGCGGTGGCCAGCCGCAGGGCCAGCGCCGTGGCGGTGGCAATGCCGGCGGTGGCCGCAGCCAGGGTGGCGGTGGCGGTCGCGCCAGCTGATTCCTTCGGGCATCGCTGAAACGTAGAAAGGGCGACGCATCTGCGTCGCCCTTTTTTTGTTTGTCTGGCGCCGGCCAGCGGCCGGCACTACCGGCCCGGCCGTTGGCGCCTGTACGGCTGTGGCTCGGCGCCCCGACTCAGAAGCTGTAGGCCACCGTGATCCGTGCATTGCGGCCCGGCTCGCTGTAGCGGCCGATGCCCTCATCGTTGACGTAGCCGTAGAGCGTGTTGCTGCCCTTGTTGACGTTGCGCACGCGCTGCCAGAGGTAGTACGTCTCGTTGGTCAGGTTGTAGAGGCCAGCGCTGAGCTTCCACTGCGGGGTGACGTTCCAGGTGCCATACAGATCCAGCACGGTGTAGCCATCGGCCTTGTCGACGAAGGCCGGCGTGGTGACCTTGCCGGTGGCGTCGGTGGTGTAGGCGTCCTTGGTCTTCTTGGCCACGGCATGGGTCACGCTGGCGGTGAGGTTCCACACCGGCGAGGGGGCATAGCGCACGCCGAGCACGGCGCTGGCCGGCACGATGCTCTCCAGCGGATCGCCATTGCGCTTCTCGCCTTTGGCGTAGGACGCGGCCAGTCGCGAGGACCACGCATCACTGATCTGCCAGCGGCCCTCGAGCTCCGCGCCCTTGACCGTCACTTCGCCCGCGTTGGTCGGCATCGTGTAGTTGCGCGAGTACAGCACCGGACCGGTCGCCGTCGTGCGGAAACCACCTGGTACCGACTGGACCAGGTTGGTGTACTCGATGAAGTTCTCGTAGCGGTCGCGGAACACCGACAGGCCCAGCTGCGCGCGGTCCGTGCTCCAGCGGTAGCCGAACTCGAGGTTCAGGCTCTTTTCCGCCTCCAGGTCCGGATTGGACACGGTGTCGTTGAGCAGCAGCGGCTGGCCGTTCTGCGCGTTGATCACCTGGGTGGCGCTGGTCGGCGAGTACATGTCCGCCACAGTGGGCGCACGGAAGCCACGACCCACCTGGGCCCACAGCGCGTGATCGGGCAGGAAGCGGTATTCCGCGCCCAGCTGCCAGCTCGGCGAGGCGAAGCTCACATCACGCACGGTGCCGGTGCGGTCCACGAAGGTGGCGTCCACCTGCGGCGCGTAATCGTAACGGTCGTAGCGCGCACCCGCGCTGAGGGTCAGGCGTTCGTCGAGCAGCTGCACGCTGTCGCGCAGGTACAGGTTCCAGGCGGTGACGTCGGTCTTGGGCACCTGGCGCGGATCGATCTCCACCGAGGCCACGGCACCAGCAGCATTCCAGCGCGTGTCGACGGCAGTGAAATCAATGTCGCGCTGCTGCCAGGCCAGGCCGTAGACCACGTCGTGGCGTGCGCCCGCGGTGGCAAACACCTTGCTGAAGTCGGCCGCGGCACGGTCCAGGGTCTGCTTGGTGGAGCGGTTCTCGCTGCGCAGGCACGGCGTGGCGCCGCCCGGGCAGCCGCTGCCGGCCACGATGGTGGTGATGCCACGGCTGTCGGTGACCTGCCGGTCCACCTGCGCATCCAGGGTATCGAACAGCGCGTTGTCGGCCCGCCACTGGTAGTTCACCCCGTAGCGGTCACGGTCGTTGGTGTCATGGCCTTTGCGCGACAGGTAGCCCGGTGCATAGACACGCGACAGGTTGTCCACGTCGTTGGTGGCGCGGCCACGCTCGTACAGGAAGCCCAGCGTATTGGCCTCGTCGAGCTGCAGGTCGAGCTTGCCGAGCAGGTTGTCGCGGGTGCTGTCGACCGGATCGGGGGTACGGCGACCGACCCCGATGCGATCGTTCGTGGTGTCGTACCACGACTCGGATTCATGGCCTTCGCGACGGGTGTAGACCAGCATCGATTCGACGATGCCGGTGCGGTTGGCGACGGTCAGCGTGCCCATGGTCTCGTCATTGGCGCCGGAGTACCCCGCCTTGAATCCAAGGTGGGTATCGTTGCCGCTCGCCTTGAGATAGTCGGCCGGGTCCTTGGTGGTGAACACCACCGCGCCGCCCAGTGCGCCGCTGCCGGCGCTGATCGAATCGGCGCCCTTGATCACGGCCAGGCTCTTGAGCGTATCGATGTCCACATCGCCGCGGCCACCGCGGAAGAACTCATAGGAACGCGCGGTTTCCACCGATTCGCCCAGGCTCAGGCCATCGACGGTGATCGCCACGCGGTCGCTTTCCAGACCACGGATGTTGAAGCCGTTATCGCCGAAACGGCCCATGTCCACGATGCTGACACCGGGGATGTAGCGGATCGCCTCTTCCATCGTATTGGCCATCTCGCTGTCGAGATCGGCCGAAGTGAGCACGGTGACGTTCTGGTTGGCCGAGCGCGTTTTCTTGGCGCGCTCAGCCTGCACACGCACGGTATCGAGCGTGCTGGCATCGTTGACGGTTTCAGCGTGCACGGTGACGGACAGGCCGGCGGCAACCGCCATGGCCAGCAGGGTGAGGGACGACTTCATGATCAAGCTCCGCAGGAGAGGTAGGGAATGGCGTGAACGCCGCGGTTGGCGGCGGGCCGTTCCTGGCTGCGGCGATCAGTGGATCGAGCGGGGCTGGGAGGCACAAGGACGCGCGGGGAATCGCGCGCCGGAATCATCGTTGGCTGATACGTGGGACGTGCACGGCACGTCCGGGCCGCTAGCGGTTGCCGTTGGCCGAGTGCGCGCCGGCGACCGGCTCCGGATCGCGCGCATCGACGACGCCATCACCGTTGCTGTCGGCACGGTCGAACATGCGCTTGCCCGAGAGCTGGTACTCGGCGAACGTCATGCGGCCATCGGCGTCCTTGTCCAGCGAGGCGAAGCGCACGCGGGCCTGGCGCTCGGCATCGGCACGGACACGCTGGCGCTGGTGGTCCAGGCGGCCGTCAAACTCGGCGGTGTACTCGGCCAGCGACAGCGTGCCGTCGCCGTCGGTATCGGTGGCGGCGAAGCTCGCTGCACGCACTGCATCGAACTCTGCGCGATCGACCGCGCCGTCCTTGTTGCGGTCGTACAGTTCCAGCATGCCGTTGGCGGTATGCGAGGTCGGCATCTTCAACGGATCGCGCGAAGACGCCGCGGCCGTCTCCTGCGTGGCGTTCTGGGATGTTTCGTAGCTGGCCCAGGTACGTTCGCCGGCGGCATCGTACTCGGCACGGCTGATCGCGCCGTTGTTGTCGCGGTCCAACGCTTTGAAGCGGGTGTCGGTCTGGCGCAGGTGGCCGGCGCGTGCGTCGGCCAGACGCACGTCGAAGCGCTGCAGGTACTCGTCGACGTATTCCTGTTCGTCGACATGACCGTCGCGGTTGCGGTCGGTCTGGGCATAACGCTGTTTGCGGAAGGCCTCGAACTGGGCCCAGCTGACGCTGTCGGTGCCGTTGGTGGCGAACTGTGCGAGGAAGGCGGCGGCGGTCGGCGAGGCGGTGGCGGTCTTGCTGGCCGGCTGCGCGAGGACGGCCGGGGCCAGCACCAGGGCCATCAGGGCAGCGGTGAGCGGGACGATCTTCATGGTGGTTCCCCTGGAGAAAGGACGGTGACGGTTCGAGGACGCGGATGCGCAACCCGGGAGGGGTTGGCGTGGATCGGCGCGACGGTACCGGTGACGCTCATGTCCAGCGTGAGCGGGCGCCATCCTATTCGTATTGCGAATGATTCGCAATACGGAATTTTCACAGGGGCTGTGATGGGGCGGAATGAACACAGCCGACGGGGAGTCGGCTGTGTGGGTGGGGGGTCGGGAGCCGGCCAGCGGCCGGCACTACCGGTACCGGGCGTGTCAGCCGCGCGGCTTGGTCGGGTTGAGCTGGTTGCCGAAGAAGATCGCGTTCAACAGCAGGCGCTCGGTGCCATGCCAGTACTTGCGGTGCGCCGGATCATCGGCGAACAGCACCACATTGCCCTGCCCCTGCGGCGAGACCACCAGCCACGCGGCACCGGCGACGCGGCTGCGGTTTCGCTCGGAAAGGTACCCGTTGACCTTCGGCGCCTCGTCGATGCGCACCACGGTAGAGAACGGGTTGCGGCTGGGCTGGAAGCTCAGGCCGTTTTCCTTGTTCACCGCCAGCTGCCGACGCGGTACGCCGAAGCCCAGCGGATGGGTGTTGTCCACGTCCGCGCTGAGGATGTTGCCGCTCACCCGCTCGATCGCCGCGATGTCGCGCTGGTCACCGAACGCGCGCCGCGCCGCGTCCGGCGCCTTCTCCTCCGGCCCCAGCACTTCGTCGCTGAGCTTCTGCTCGATCGCCCAGCGCGCGGCCGTGCCGTAGGTGATCAGCGAGCCACCGGCATTGATCCAGCGCTTGAGCGCCGCCACGGCGGTGGCGTCCACGCCGGCATAGGTACCGCCGGCCAGGACAATGGTGGTGTAGCGGTCCAGGGTGATCTTGCCCAACTGGGCCGGGTCGATCTTGCTGGCCGGCAACTGCAGGTGCTGATCCAGCAGGAACCACGCCGAGCCGATCTCGGTGGCGCTGACGCCCTCGCCCATCACCAGCGCCACCGCCGGTTTGCGCAGTGCCTTGACGCTGTCACTGCCCAGATCGATGCCACCGCGGCTCTGCCCGCTGGACAGCGCCTGGATGTGCACGCCACTGCTGCGTGCGACCGCATCGACCGCGGCAAGCAGCTCGGCACCGGCCAGCGGCTGGCCCGCGACCGGCACCACCACGCTGCCATAGCCGAATGACTGCTCGCCCTGCGCGGTGGCCGCGGTGAACGGCTGGAAGGCTGCGCGGGTCACCACGCCCTTGGCCTGCAGCGCATACAGCGCGCGGCTGGCGTTGTAATCGCGCCAATCGAATACGTAGGCGTAGCCCGCCTGGCCGCCAACCACGCCACCGTTGGCGGCCGGTACGCTGGCCACGCGCTCGCCACCGGCAATCCGGCTGCGGCTTGCGGCGAAGGCGATACCGTAGGCCGGCGCGATCGCATAGGAGGTGCTGCCGTAGAACACATCGCCCTTGATCGGCGGGGTGTCGGCGAAGATCGAATGCACGAGGCGGAACTGCGGCTGCGCGGCCTGGACGACGTACGCGCTGCCCGGCTCGAAGCGCAGCCCATCCACGGTGATCGGGGCGCTCAACGCCTGCACCGTGATCTGGTGTTGCAGCAGCAGATCCAGCAGCCGCTGGGTCAGGCCCGGGTCGGCCGCGTCGCCGAACACGAAGGACTTCACCGGCTGCTGGTTGGCCTGCTTCAGCGCGGACTGGAAGAAGTCCTTCTGCAGCTTCAGCAGCCCGTCGCGTTCGGTCACTGCGCCACGCACCGTGCCCAGTCCGGTCGCCACCTGGTTGCGGATGGTGAAGCCGAAGGTCAGCAGGCCGTTGACCGATTCCTGCACGCGGCCGCGCGAGCTGGCCTGCTCCACGGTCACGCCGACCGCACCGTGGAAGTCCGGGTAGGTCGAGCCATACACCGGCGAGAAGTTGTCGAAGTTCTCCCCGGTGTAATACAGCGAGCCCAGTTCATCCAGCGATTGGGCGTGGTACTTGGCCAGGGTCTTGTTGAAGTCATACGACGCCGCCGGAATCAGCGGGCTGTGCATGCTCGCCGGTGACGGTTCGAAGTAGTAGGTGCTGTCCTTGCCCATCTCGTGGAAATCGATCTGGACGTTGGGGTACCACTGGTGGAAATAGGCGATCTTCGGCCGCGTGTCCTGCTGGGTCAGCGCCAGCCAGTCGCGGTTGAGATCGGTGAAGTAGTGATTGGTGCGGCCCTGCGGGAACGGTTCGACATGTTCCTTGTCGGCCGGATCGGCCGAGGCAGGCGAGGAGGCATAGGCGTTGTGCCAGTTTGCCGCGCGGTCGCGCCCATCCGGGTTCTGCGCCGGGTCGAACAGCACCACCGCCTGCTGCAGCCACTGCGCCGTCTCCGCGCTGCGGTTGGCGACCAGGTAGTAGGCGGTCAGCATCGCCGCTTCACCGCTGGAGGTTTCATTGCCGTGCACGCTGTAACCCAGCCACACCACCACCGGGCTGTTGCCGGCGGCCGAGAGCGGCTGCGCCGGATCGGCCAGGGTGACGTGCTGGCGGCGCAGCGTATCCAGGTTCTGCAGGTTCGGCGCCGAGGTCACCGTGGCGATCAGCAGCGGGCGGCCCTCGTAGCTGCGGCCGATCTCTTCCACCTTGATCTTGTCCGAGTGCCTGGCCAGTTCGTTGAAGTAGGCCACCAGCTGATCGTGCCGCGTGTAACGGCTGCCGATCTCATAGCCGAGAAACTGCTGGGGCGTGGGCACGGCCGGATCAAAATCACCACCGCCCGGGAAGAAGTACGCGCTCTGCGCGGACGCAGGCGCAGCGAACACAGACAGCACCAGCGCCAACCAGGCGATGGGAGACAGCAGACGACGTTGCAAAGACACAGCGATTCCCCGAAAGACGGGCCGGTTCCTTCCGGCCCTGTGGATACGCACGCTCCGGTGCGCTGGATGAGGTCAGAAGCGGTAGTCGAAGCCGACCGTGAAGTAGCGACCGCGCAGGTCGTACTGACTGAAGTCGTACGGCGCGCGGATGCCCGGGAAGGAGGCGTCGTACGGCGGCTCCTCATCGGCCAGGTTCTGGATCTTCGCGTACAGGGTCAGCTTGTCGATACCGGTGTAGCCCAGGTACAGATCGAACTGGTTGTACGCATCCACCCGATCCTGCACGGCAGTGGCCGCGGCGCTGGCCTTCTGGTCATAGCCACTGGTGTAGTACCAGGTCAGCGCGGTGCGGAAGTCGCCGTAGCTCCAATCGAAGGTGGTGGTGGCCTTGTTCTTGGGCAGGGTGGCGCCGAGGTTGCTGCCGGCGTAATCCACCAGCGGACCACCGACCACGGTCGGGCGGCTGTAGTCGCGCACGTGGGTGAAGGCGGTGCTCAGGCCGAAGTCGCCGGCACGCGCGGTCGGGAAGCGCTGACGCAGCTCGACATCGAAACCGGAGGTCTTCAGCTCGCTCAGGTTCTGGTAGCGGTTGAACACCGCCAGCAGCTTGCCGCGCTCATCGCGGCTGACCGCACCCGGCACGTTGTCGGTGACCAGGGTCTGGGTGTTGTTGGTGCCCACCAGGTTTTCCAGCTCGATGCGGTAGTAATCCACGCTCAGGCTGGTGTTGGACCACGGCGAGAGCACGATGCCGGCATTGAAGCTCTTGGTACGCTCCGGCTTGAGATCGTTGTTGCCGACGGTGAAGAAGGTCGGGTTCTGGCGCGAGCCCGGCACGTCCGGGTCGCGCGGATCGATCACGCTGCCGTAGGCGATGCTGGTGCTGTTGGAGTTCTCCGACAGCGACGGCGCGCGGAAGCCCTTGGAGGCGGCGGCGCGTACCAGCAGGATGTCCCACGGCTGCCAGCGCAGGCTCAGCTTGGGCGAGAACGCATCGCCGAAATCGCTGTAGTGATCGGCGCGCGCAGCCGCCTGCAGTTCCAGACGCTCGGCCAGCGGCACGTTCACTTCGGCATAGGCCGCGGTGACCTTGCGCTCACCATGCACCTCGGCAATCGCCGGGCGGATCTGCAGGCCCGCATCGATCTGCCACGGGTTGTTGGAGTCGAGCTTCTCGCGGCGCCATTCGGCACCGGCGGCGAACCCGATCTCACCGGCCCAGGTGTGGCCGATCGCCCCGGAGATCTTGGCATCCACGCCCTGCAGCACCGACTCGGCCGGGCGCAGCGTGCTGATGTTGATCGCGTTGAGCACGTCCTGCGAGGTCGCCGATGGATTGAGCAGGTTGTAGCTGCCGGAGGCCAGCGCATCGGCCAGTGCATACCGGTTGGCAAAGCCGCCGGAGACGGTCTCGCGCTCGCTGCTGCGTGCGCCGAACGCGCCCACTTCCCAATCCCAGTTCTGCAGGCTGCCGCGCAGCCCGACCAGGCCGCGGTAAGCCTGCGAGCGGTTGGTCTTGATGGTCGCGCCGAGGTTGAAGAAGGTGTACTCGATCGGCACCGCGCGACCATACGGGTTGTACGGGCTGCTGGCGGGCAGATTGGACGACACCGGTTCGGCCAGGCCGGTATCGGCGTTGAGCGCGAAGCGGCCGCTTTCCAGGGTGAAGAACGGGCTGCTGCCGAACCAGGAGACACCCTTGATGTCGCTGTAGAGCACTTCGCCGAATGCTTCGACGTTGTCGTTCACCCGGAAGGTGCCGTTGACGTAGGCCTGGTAGCGCTTGGTCGAGGGGATCAGCGTGGTGTACGGCGCCTGGTTGAAGCCGCAGCTGTTGCCGGCCAGGCCGTCGATCGGTGCGCTGGCGACCAGCGTGGTGCCGTCCGGGCAGTTGCCGCTGGCATCGAGCATCGGCACCGAGGTGCCATTGACCAGATAGCGCGCGCCCTTGGCCGACCAGCCGTTCCAGCGGCCGCCGGGCTTGTCGGTGTGGATGCCGGACTTGGTCAGGTCGCGCTGGTCCTGGTCCAGGCGCTCGCGGTTGTAGCCTTCCAGGCTGACCAGGATGTTGTAGCCGTCCGTGTCCAGATCACCGATGCCGCCGATGAACTTCAGGTTCTGCTCGTCCAGCCCGCCCTGGTCGGCGGTGCCGAGGCTGCCACCGAGTTCGGCACCTTCGAAATTCTGCCGGGTGATGATGTTGACCACGCCAGCCACGGCATCCGAACCGTACACGGCCGAGGCGCCGTCCTTGAGCACTTCGATGCGCTCCACCGCAACCAGCGGCAGCGCGTTGAGATTGACGAAGGTGTCCGACAGGCCGCCGGCCGGGAAGCCATAGTTGGCCAGGCGCCGGCCGTTGAGCAGCACCAGCGTGTTCTTCTGCGACAGGCCGCGCAGGCCGATGCCCGCCGAACCGGAGGCCCAGCCGTTGTTGGTGGTTTCGTTGGCGGCGTTGCCGGTGTTGGCCGAGATCGAGCGCAGCAGGTCGGCGACGGTGGCCTTGCCGGTCTCCTCCAGCTGCTGGCGCTCGATCACCTGCACCGGGTTGGCCGACTCGGTATCGGTGCGCTTGATGTTGGACCCGGTGACCCGCACGGCGGCAAGGGTCTTGCTGTCGCCGGCGGCGGCGGCATCGGGGGCGGCGTCGGCAAACGCGGTCAAAGGCGTTGCCAGAGCGACGGACAGCGCCGCTACAAGAAGAGTGTGCTTGGGCATGAACTTCAGTGGGGTGGTGGACGACAAGTTCCGCAGTAGTCCATGCCTGGCTGAACCGCGGCCAATAACATCTCTTCATACGGATATAAGAGAAACTAACATCTCTTCATCCGGATGGAAATGTTTTCGTTAGCAACAATTAACGCCCGCCCCCTGCTGGAGCTCCAGCCGACCGCTACAATGCGGCCATGGAAATCTTCAAAGTCTTTACCCTCGAGGCCGCTCACCACCTCCCCAACGTGCCGCCGGGCCACAAGTGCGCGCGCCTGCACGGCCACTCCTTCCGGGTGGAACTCAAAGTGGAAGGCGAGCCCGGCGAGCAGACCGGCTGGATCATGGATTTCGGCGACGTCAAAGCCGCTTTCCAGCCGATCTACGACCGTCTGGACCACCACTACCTCAACGACATCCCCGGCCTGGAGAACCCGACCAGCGAGCGCCTGGCGATGTGGATCTGGGACGAACTCAAGCCGGCCCTGCCCGAGCTGAGCGAAGTCACCGTGCACGAAACCTGCACCTCCGGCTGCCGCTACCGCGGCTGACCCGGCAGCGCGCGGTAGAGCCGACCGTTGGTCGGCTCCCACCCCATCATCATCGCCCGCAAGCCTTCGCAACCCATTGATTGGAAACCGGTTCAACTAAAACCGGGCCACCACTGGCGATGGAATGTTGCAATGCAATATTTTCGGCGTATGCTGCATTGCATCAACGTTCTCGAGCCGTCCTGACCATGGCGTCCGCGTTCACCGATTCCTTCAGCGACTACACCCGCCAGCTGGCCGCCACGGCCACGCGTGCCAACCGGCTCGCGCTGGAAAATGCCGAAAGCATGTTCGGGGTGCAGTTGAAGACGCTGGAGAAGAACATCACCGCCACCAGCGGGTTCTTCGGTGAAATCGTGCAGTCACAGGATGCCGGCACGCTGCAGTCGCTGCTGCCCAAAGGCGCGCAACTGGCACGTGACAACCTCGCCCGTTGGACCAGCGCCAGCCAGGAAGTGGCCGGCCTGGGGCTGAAGGCCTCCGAAGCCTTCGGCGAACTCGCCCGGCAGCCGTTCGCGGCCGCCACGCCCAGCGCAGGCAAGACGCGCGGCTGAGCCGGACAACATCGAATTTGCGTGGGTCCCTCCCCCCACGCAATCCCAGACCCGACAGAACCCTCCCTCTGTCGGGTCTTTTTTTGGGCGGCGATCAGGCCTAGGCAATGGCGCACCGATGGCGCTCCAGCCATGCCTGGAACATCAGGATCGGCCACAGGTGGGTGTGCCACTTGCGCCGGCCCTCACAGAACTCCGTCCATATCCGCCCGACCAGCGCTGCATCGAAGTAGCCCTCGCGGCACAGCCGTTGTTCGTCCAGCAGCGCATTGGCCCATGGGAAGAGCGGGCCGGCCAGCCAGGCGGCGACCGGCGGGCCGAACCCCATCTTGGGCCGGTACACCAGCCGTTCGGGCAGATGCCGCGACAGCAGCTGCTTGAGAATCCACTTGTGTTCGCCATCGGCGAACGTGAGGCCACCGGGCAACGACCAGGCAAAGCGCGCCACCGCCGGATCCAGTAGCGGCGATCGGGTTTCCAGCCCCTGGGCTGCCCCGGCCCGATCGATCTTGGTCAGGATGCCGTTGCCGAGATCCATCAGGAAGTCCAGATACTGCACCCGATCGGCCGGTTCGCCTGCGTCCAGCCAGCGCGCGCGATCGGTGAACACCGTCGCCGGCTCGGTTGTCTGCAGTACCACCCGCGCCGGATCGCGCCAACGCGATACCCGCAACAGGTAGTGCGCCTCCACGCTATCGGCGCTCAGTTCCGAACGCAGCGCGGGCCAGCCGCCCAATCGCGCCCGTTCGGGGTCGGCCGCAGGCCATCGCCGCAACAGGCACCGCAACGGCGCAGGCACACGTTCGTTCCACGCTGCATTGCGGATGGCACGTTGATAAGCGGTATGTCCATGGAACAACTCATCCCCGCCATCGCCTGTCATCACCACACGATGGCGGCCGGCGACCAGCATGCTGGCCAGCAGTGTCGGCACCTGCGATGCATCGGCAAAGGGCTCGCACCAGATGTCCGGTAGCGCCGCCACGAGGGTTTCTGCCTCGCTACGCCGGAGGATGTGACGGGTGTGCCGGGTCCCGAGCCGGGCGGCGACCTGATCTGCCCAGTCGGCTTCGTCGTGGCGCGGATCGTCGAAGCCGACCGTGAAGGTGTCGACCGGCAGCATGGACTGCGACTGCAGGACGGCGGTGACCAACGAGGAATCGGTCCCCCCGGACAGGAATGCCGCCGCTGTGCCCTCCTGTGGCGACCGCCGCGATACCGCTTGGTGCAGCACCAGTTCCAGCCGCTCCACCGCATCGTCACGGGTGGACAACGGCAGGTGCGCACGCGCTTCAATCGCCGTGCGCATTTCCTCGCGGGCGTCCCAATAGCGGCGACCACCCGCGTGGTCCTTGTGTGCCAGCGCCCCCGCCTCGCGCACGGCCAAGGTAAGCCGGACCACGCACCCGGCGGCCACTTTGAAGATGCCCTGCTGGATGCTGTGCGGCGCGGGAATGTAGCCAAAACGCAGCAGCAGCGTCAGCGCATCGCGATTGATCGGCGCCTGAAAGCCGGGATAGCCGTGCAGCGAGGCCAGCCCCATGCCGAACAGCAGATCGCCGCGGCACCAGCCGTAGTACAGCGGCCGCGCGCCGACCCGATCGCGTGCCAGCCACAGTACGTGCTCCTGGCGATCCCATACGGCCAGCGCGAAGTCCCCGTCGCACTCATTCAACGTGCGCTGCAGTCCACGGGCAGCAATCGAAAGCAGCAGCAGCGTCGCATCCTCCTCGGCGGCCCCTGCCGACGTCGCAAACTCGCGCTGCAGGGTCGTACGGGTATGCAGCGTACCGTCCAGACACAGCACATAGCGCCCACATGCGGACCGCTGCGGTGACCGTTGGGTCCCGCCCACGCTGTGCAATCGCGCCAGCGCCACGCCGTGGCGCTCGTCGTACCAGGTCGACGGAGCGCGGCCGCCGTGGCGCAACGTCGCACTCATGGCGTCCAAGCGTTGCGGCAAGCCAGCGGAACATTTTCCAGGGCGCACGACGACGCCACAGATACCACTCATGCAGAGGTTTCTCCTGTCAGGATCGCGGAAACGCCACCCCCGACCGCAGCGGCTCCGGGGTGGCGATGGCATTGCCGATCAGAAGGCGTAGGACATACCCACGTACCAATTATTGAGGCGCATCTTTTCCACGCCGGCCGCCTGTTGGACCTTCTTGTTGGCCGACATCGGGATCGTGTACTCGGCGCGCAACGCGAGCGCGTCGGTCAGATACACGTTGGCGCCGACGCTGGGCGTGGTGGCAAATTTGCGCTGCCGAGTCGTCCTGATCTCCGTGCCCTTGGGCGGCAGGAAACTCTGCTGGCGGCTGCCGACGGCCACCTTGCCGAACAGCTCCACGTGATCACCGATCGGTATCAGGGCCAAGCCCCCCAGGGTGAGCGAACGGCTGGAGAGATTCGCCGTGCCCGGATCCTTGCTGCGGCGGTTGCCGACAGTGTTGTCGAAGGAGCCTTCGGCCGCCAGGAACGGGTTGAACCGGTACCCGGCACCGACGCTGTAGCTCGTGCCGGAGCTGCGCTGCTTGCGCTTGGTACCCGGTGCGGCATCGGCAGCGGGGACCTTCCCGTTGGCGTGCGTCTTGCCGAGGCCACCGTACACGTAGAGACCTTCGCGATCCGCAGGAGAGGCGTGGGCCGTTGTGGTGACCAAGGCCAACGAGAGGGCAATCAGGGAACGTTTGATGTACATGGATGACTCCGTGGTTGGGAGTGCACACGGTGGGTTGTTGGCGGGGCCCTGTCAGTGCAGCGCACGTGTGACCCGCGCAACCGTTCTAGACCCTGAGTAACGGTTCGTGACAGCGGGTTGAACGCGACAATCACACACGTGTTTCGTGCCTTCGCGGGCACACTTTCAGACCGCCCGATGACGACATCGCCCGACGTGTTGCACCGCAGATTCGCCGCACCAGTCCCCACAAGTTGCCTCTGGATGAACAGTCTGACGGGCACGTTCAGCGCACACCTCGCTGCCCCGTCGTGCTGCCTTAGGATCGCGCCAGCTCAGGAAGACAAGGCAGGGTAGCGATGGTCGACATCGTGGTGGTGGAGGATGACGAGCGTCTCGGCGCTCTGGTCAGCGGCTATCTCTCGCGCCATGGCTACGACGTGGTGCACCAGCTCAGCGGCGAAAGCGCGGTGGAGCGCATTCCCGGTCTGGACCCGGCCGTGGTGCTGCTGGATGTCACCCTGCCCGGTATCGACGGCTTTGCTGTCTGTGCCGCGATCCGACCGCGCTTCAGCGGGGTGATCTGCATGTTGAGCGCGCGCACCGATGATATCGATCAGGTGCTCGGGCTGGAGCTGGGCGCGGATGATTACATCGGCAAGCCGATCGAGCCACGGGTCCTGCTGGCGCGCGTACGCGCGCACCTGCGTCGCGCCAGCAGCCAGCGACAGACACGCCCGACACTGTGCTTCGGGGGGCTTCGCATCGAACGCGATACCCGCGAGGTGACGCTGCAGGGTGAGCGGATCGAATTGACCACGGCTGAGTTCGATCTGTTGCTGTGCCTGGCTGACAGCGCAGGCACGATCCTCAGCCGCGATGATCTGATGCGCGATCTGCGCGGGATCGGTTTCGATGGCCTGGACCGCTCGATCGATGCCCGTATCTCACGACTGCGTCGCAAGCTCGGTGACCTGGCGGAGGTACCCGGCCGGATCAAGACCATCCGCGGCAAGGGCTATCTGTTTAATCGAGCCGGATGGGGCTGAAGACGGTGCAGCCCCACCGCACGCCGGCACAGCACAGGGGTCACTTCCGCCTGTTCCTGCGCTATTGCCTGGGCTTCGTGCTGGCCTACCTGGTGCTGATCGCCTCGGGCCTGTATCTGTGGGCGTCACTCACCGAGCAGGGAGAAGAACAGCAGATCCGCACACAACTGCAAGGCACCCACCACCTTCTGCACGCGCGCTATGCCGACACGCCGCAGACAGACTGGCCGCAGCTGACCCGGCACCTGCAAATGCAGTTCGCCTACCCGCTGAAGGTCATGTCGCTGGCCAAGGCGCCGCACGTACTGGATGTTCCGTCGCTGCAGCATCTGGACCAGGGTGGGCTGGTGCTGTCTCCAGACGGGCACTTCAGCTATCAGCGACTTCCTGGCTCGGCCGACGTGTTGGTACTGGGCGATTTCTCCGAACCCGAGCAGGCCGATCTTGCCTTGTACGACAGCGAGCACGTGGATGCCGCAGTGATGATCAGCATCTTCATCATCGCCATCGCGTTCCCGCTGTACTTCCTGGTGTATCGCCTGTGGCGCGATGTCTATGCGCTCGGGCACATGGCGCTGGCGATCCAGCAGGGTGAGCTGGCCGTCGCGGCCCCCGCCGTCAGCACCCATCTCGTGCGGCCGCTGCGTGAGGCGCTGTCCAGCATGGCCACGCAACTGCATGGCGCGATGGAAGGGCAACGGATTCTGTCCCAGGCGGTCGCCCACGAAACGCGTACGCCATTGGCGCGGATGCGCTTCGCGCTGGCCATGATGCAGATCGCCGATGACGACCCGGAAGGGGCAGCGCTGCTGAACGGCCTGAAGACCGATGTCGCGCGGCTGGAGCAGTTGGCCTCTGCCGGCGTGACTTACGCGCAGTTCGGTCGCAGCCGACATGTCACCACACACCGGCTGGATGTCTGGCGGCTTTTCGAGGCGCTCGAACAGCGCTTTCCTGCTGTCGGCGACAGCGCCGCGAGACTGAGCTTCCAGCCTTCTCATCGGTGCACGCTGATCGCCAACCGCGACGCATTGATGCTGGCGTTGGGCAACCTGATCGGCAACGCACGGCGTCACGCAGTCAGTCAGGTGGTCGTGAGCCTGCATGCCGCCGGATCGGGGGTGGTCATCGCCGTGGATGACGACGGACCTGGCGTGGCCCCAGCCGACCGTGAGCGTATCTTTCAGCCTTATGTGCAGCTGCAGCGACACCCCGACGGCTTCGGACTGGGACTGGCCTTGGTCCACATCATCGCCACCAAACATGGTGGAAGTGCAGATGTATGCGACTCGGTGCTCGGCGGCGCGCGCTTTCGGGTGCTCCTGCCACACGCCTGAGCCCCCGGCGCATTGCTCAGCGCGTGGCCGGCAGCGAGAACACGAACAGCGCCCCGTCGCGACTCTCCAGCAGGCGGATATCGCGCCCATGCAGCTGCAGGATGCGATGCACGATCAACAGGCCCAGCCCGCCGCTGTCCGGTCGTTGGCTGCCCAGTGCCGGCATCGCGGTGAACAGGGTGTCGCGCCGTTCGGGGGCGATGCCGGGGCCCGTGTCGGCCACGCTGATCTGCACCTCGCCCTCGGCCGCGCGCAGGGTCACGGTGATACGGCCACCTTCCGGCGTATGGCGGATGGCGTTGTCCAGCAGGTTGGTCAGCACCCGCTCGATCAACGCCAGATCCGCGACCACCGGCGGCACGCCGGGCGGGATGTCGGCCCCGAGCGTCTGCCGGCGTGACTCGGCTGCCAGCTCGAACTTCTGGAACACATCCTGGATCAGATCCGGCAGCGAGAAGGCCTGGCGGTCGAGCACCACCCCGCCGTGCTCCAGCCGGGCCAGCTCGAACAGCGCCTGGGCCAGGCGCCCGACCTTGTGACTCTGCGACAGGGCAATGGACAGGTAACGCTGGCGTTCGTCGGCACTGAGCGTGGCGTCTTTGAGTGCCAGCGTTTCCAGATACCCGTGCAGCGACGACAACGGTGTGCGCAGGTCGTGGGAGATGTTGGCGACCAGTTCGCGCCGCTGCAGATCCTGCTGGCGCAGCTGTTGCCACTGCTCGCCCAGGCGCTGGGCCATGTGGCCGAAGCTGTGCTGCAGGATGGTCAGCTCGTCGCGCTCGCCGGGGCGCAGCGGCGCCGGGGGCGGTGCGGCATCCGGGGTGGCACTATCCACATCGAAGGACTGGATGCGCCGGGTCAGCTGGCGCAGCGGGCGGGTCACCCAGCGGAACGCGACCAGGCCGGCCAGCAGGCCCACCACGGCGACGATCGCCAGCGACCACAACGTGGTACGCAGCGTACTGTTGGCCGCGATATTGGCGGCGAGCGCTTCGCGCTGCTCGCCGACCAGCACCACGTAGATGTAACCCGCCTGATGCCCCTGCACCCACAGCGGCGCCGCGTTGAAAACCTTGCGGCCGGTCGCACTGCGTGGGTCATCGCCGAGGATCGGCAACGGCTCGTCGCGCAGCAGCGCCTGCACAGGCGCCAGATCGACACGGCTGCGCTTGAGGTGACCGTCGGGCGCATCATGGCCAAGGATGCGGCCCTGGTCATCAAGCAGATACACCTCCACGCTCGGGTTGACCGCCATCAGCTTGCCGAACAGCGCGCGCACTTCCCCATTGCGCATGCCGCGGCCATCCATCAGCTCGCCGCTGCGCGCGATGTGCTCGGCCAGCCCGCGTGAGAGGCGCTGCACGGTTTCCTGCTCATGCACGGTGGTGCTGCGCATCTGGATCCAGACCAGTGCGCCACAGCACAGCAGCAACAGCGCGAAAAACACCGCGGACAGGCGCTGGGACAAGGTGAGGCGGATCACGTGTCTGTCCCCTCGTGGCCATCGACCAGTTTGTAGCCGCGCCCCCACACCGTCTGGATGCGTTGCGGGTTGGCCGCATCGCGCTCGATCTTGTTGCGCAGGCGGTTGATGTGGGTGTTGACGGTGTGCTCGTAGCCGTCGTGCTGGTAGCCCCACACCTGGTTGAGCAGGTCCATGCGCGAATACACCTGGCCGGGATGACGGGCGAAGAAGTACAGCAGGTCGAACTCGCGCGGAGTCAATTCCAGCGGTCGTCCCTCCACCAGCGCCGTGCGGGCGACCGGGTCGATGCGCAGCCCGGCCACCTCGATCTCACCGGCATCGATGCGTGCGTTCTGGGCCATCGCTTCCACCCGGCGCAGCAGCGCTTTCACGCGTGCCACCAGTTCCAGCATCGAGAAGGGCTTGGCCAGGTAATCGTCTGCGCCCAGTTCCAGGCCGAGAATGCGGTGCACTTCACTGGCGCGCGCACTGGTGATGATGATCGGCGTGTAGCGCGTCATCGCACGGGCGCGCTTGCAGATCTCCAGGCCGTCCACACCAGGCAGCATCAGGTCCAGCACCAGCGCGCTCCACGGCTGCGCCTCCAGCAGGGCCAGGCCCTCGTCGCCGGTGGCGGCATGGGTGACCTCATAGCCTTCATCGCGCAGGTGCATGCGCAGCAGGTTGGCGATGTGGACATCGTCTTCGACGATCAGGACGCGCTTGGCACTGCTCATCGGCTCAGGGGGCGGCAGGAGGGCATGGCGGCATTGTCGACGGATCGCGACCTGAATGTGTCACGGAAAATTTAACCCTGCGTGAGGATTCGTTGACCGGGCCGGGCGCAGCATGGCCGCATCGTCCCCGTGCCCGGAGATCGGCCATGCGTTACACACGTCGCAATGTGCTTGGAATGGGTGGCATGGCTGCCGCGGCCGGCCTGTTCGGACTGACCGCCTGCAGCGGGCCCGCCCCGGCAGCTCCCGCCGCGCCTGCGCGCCAGTTCGAGGTCATGCGCAGCGATGCGCAGTGGCGCGAACAGCTCACGCCTGCCCAGTACAGCGTGCTGCGGCGGCAGAGCACCGAGCGGCCGTTCAGCAGCCCACTCAACAAGGAGCATCGGCGTGGCACCTTCAGCTGTGCCGGCTGCGCGCTGCCATTGTTCTCCTCCTCCACCAAGTTCGACAGCGGCACCGGCTGGCCCAGCTTCTGGGCGCCGCTGCACGATGCCGTCGGCGAAGACCGCGACACCACTCTGGGCATGGTCCGTGTCGAGGCGCATTGCCGGCGCTGCGGCGGTCATCTCGGCCACGTCTTCGATGACGGCCCGCGCCCCACCGGGCTGCGCTACTGCATGAACGGCGTGGCCATGACTTTCGTCGCGGCCTGAGCGCCGCACTCCCCTGCGTCATAGAAGGACCTCTCCATGCTTCTGCTCGTGCTGGCCTACCTCGGTGGCGTGCTCACCATCCTCAGCCCCTGCATCCTGCCGGTGCTGCCGTTCGTGTTCGCGCGCTCGGACCGCCCGTTCCTGCGCAGTGGCCTGCCGCTGCTGATCGGCATGGCGTTGATGTTCGCCGTGGTCGCCAGCCTGGCGGCGGTGAGCAGCCAATGGGTGGCGCAGGCCAACCAGATCGGGCGCTGGATCGCACTGGTGGTGATGGCGGTGTTCGCGCTGGCGCTGCTGTGGCCGGCGCTGGCCGACCGCCTGCTGTCGCCGTTCCAGCGGCTGGGGGCGCGGCTGAGCGCCTCGGCCGATGCGGCCAGTGACGCGGGCCGGGGGGGCGTGGGTACCTCGCTGCTGATCGGCATCGCCACCGGCCTGCTGTGGGCACCGTGCGCGGGGCCGATCCTCGGCCTGATCCTCACCGGGGCGGCGCTGCAGGGCGCCAGTGTCGGCACCAGCGGACTGCTGCTGGCCTATGCGCTGGGCGCGGCCACCTCGCTGGCGCTGGCGATCTGGATCGGCGGGCGCGTGTTCGCCGCGCTCAAGCGCCGTCTTGGCGTGGGGGAGTGGGTGCGCCGCGGGCTCGGCATCGCGGCGCTGCTGGCGGTGGTCGCCATCGCGATGGGGTGGGATACCGGCGTGCTGACCCGGCTGTCCACGGTCAGCACCGCCAAGCTGGAACAGGGCCTGCTCGATGTGCTGCCAGCACAGCGACCCGCCGCCGGTGCGGCGATGATGAGCACCGCCGGTGCCCCCGGGCAGCCGCTGCCGGTGGAAGGCACCCTGCCCTCGCTGGCCGGTGCGACCGGCTGGCTCAACAGCCCGCCGCTGGATGCGCAGGCGTTGCGCGGCAAGGTGGTACTGGTCGACTTCTGGACCTACTCCTGCATCAACTGCCTGCGCGCGATGCCCTACGTGCGTGAGTGGGCCGAGCGCTATCGCGATCACGGCCTGGTGGTGATCGGTGTGCATGCGCCGGAGTTCGCCTTCGAGCGCAATCTGGCCAACGTGCAGCGGGCGGTGAAGGACCTGAAGGTCACCTACCCGGTCGCGATCGACAACGACTTCGCCATCTGGCGCGGCTTCAACAACAAGTATTGGCCGGCGCACTACTTCATCGATGCGCAGGGCCGGATCCGCGCGCATCACTTCGGCGAGGGCAACTATGCGCAGTCCGAGCAGATCATCCGCCAGCTGCTGCGCGAGGCGGGCAACACCCTGCCCGGTGACGATGCTCCGGTAGCGATGACGCTGGACGGCGTGGCGCGCCAGGCCGACATGGACAACCTCAAATCGCCGGAGACCTACCTCGGCCATGCGCGTGCCGAGAACTTCGCCTCGCCCGGTGGCCAGCGCCAGGACCAGCCTGCCGACTACACGGTGCCTGCCACGCTTCAACACAACCAGTGGGCCTTGGCTGGACGCTGGACCGTGGGCAACGAAGACGCCCGGCTGGAGACGCGCGGCGGTCGTGTCGCGTTCCGCTTCCATGCACGTGACCTGCACCTGGTGCTGGCGCCGGGCGAGGACGGCAAGCCGGTCCGGTTCCGCGTGCGCATCGACGGTCAGGCGCCGGGCGCAGCAGCCGGTGGAGACATCTCCGCCGACGGCGACGGCCGCGTGGATGAAAACCGTCTGTATCAGCTGATCCGCCAGTCCGGCGCCGTGCAGGAGCGCACCTTCGAGATCGAGTTCCTCGATCCGGGCGTGCGCGCCTACGCCTTTACGTTTGGGTGAGGAGCCATCGCATGAAGATCGCAGTCGACAAACTCGTTGCAGGCGGCATCGCTGTCGCCATCGCGGCACTCACCGCCAGCGTGGTGCTGGGTCTGGATCGACCGGCGCTCGCCGCCGCAGCCACCACAGCCGTGGCGATGCCGCCACCCACCGGCAAGGCGGACCTGCGCCAACCCGGTGTGAAGCGGGCACAGGTGGTCTTCGCCGGTGGCTGCTTCTGGGGCGTGCAGGGCGTGTTCCAGCACATCAAGGGCGTGGACAATGCGCTCTCCGGCTACATCGGCGGCAGTGCGGCGAACGCCACCTACCCGCGCGTCGGCGGCGGTGGTACCGGCCATGCCGAGGCGGTACAGGTCACCTACGATCCGGCCCAGGTCAGCTATGGCCAGCTGATGCAGGTGTTCTTCTCGGTGGCGCATGATCCGACCCAGCTCAATCGGCAGGGCCCGGACCGCGGCACCCAGTACCGCTCGGCGGTCTATGCCGACGACGCCGCGCAGCGCGATGCCACCCGCGCCTACATCGCCCAGCTGCAGCAGGCCAGGACCTACGCCGCGCCGGTGGTGACCCAGGTCGAGGGTGGCAAGCCGTTCTTCGCCGCCGAGGGCTATCACCAGAACTACCTCACGCTGCATCCGGAATCGCTGTATATCCGGATCAACGACCTGCCCAAGGTGGCCGCGCTGAAGCAGCAGTATCCGGCGCTGTACCGCGAGCAGCCGCGCCTGGTGAGTACAACCATTTCGGCGCGCTGATCACGCGGGAAACCTGAAGAAAAGACGCACGGCACACACCGCTCTGCCGTGCGCGAGGGAAGTCGTCACGCCCATGGTAGGCTGCGTCCCGACGCGGATACAGATGCAGATGACTGGCATCCGCACGGTTACAGATACCCGTGGATGCAGATGCCGATGGCGACCAACCTCTACCAGTCCCTGGCCGATGAAATGGCCGACGCGATCCGCAGTGGACGCTTGCCGGTCGGCACCCGGCTGCCGTCGCTGCGCGGCCTGGCGACACAGCGCAGCCTCAGCCTCAACACGGTGATCGCCGCGTATCGGCAACTGGAGGATGCCGGGCTGGTGCTGCCGCGGCCCAAGGCCGGCTTCGTGGTCAGCCCGCGCCTGCCCGAACCGACGCAGTCGCTGCGGCAGGCGCCGTCTCCGCCCACCGCACCGGCACAGCAGGCGATGATGGCGCGCGTGCTGGCCGCACAGCAGCAACCGGGCATCGTCGACCTGGCCTTCGCCGGGCCGCGCGGCAAGCGCTTCTATCCCGGTGCGCAGCTGGCCCGCATCACCGCGCAGGTACTGCGCCGGGCCGCCACCACGGTGGAGACCTACGCACGCCCCAACGGTGCGGCACGGCTGCTGACGCAGATCGTGCAGCGAGGGCCACGACTGGGGCTGCACACCACCACCGACCGGCTGGTGCTCACCCATGGCGCGATGGAAGCCCTGCAGCTGGCGCTGCGCGTGGTGACCCAACCCGGCGATGCGGTCGCGATCGAAGCGCCCTCGTATTTCAACATCTACCCGCTGCTGCGCAGCCTGGGCCTGCGCGCGATCGAGCTGCCCACCCATCCGAGGGACGGCCTCGATCTGGAGGCACTGGAAGCGCTGCTCGCCGCCGGCGGCATCGCCGCGATCATGGCCATGCCGACCGTGCACAATCCACTCGGCGGCAGCATGCCCGTGCCGAACAAGCAGCGCCTGGCCGAGCTGGTGAATCACTACCAAGTGCCGTTGATCGAAGACGCGGTCTACGCCGAACTGCAGTTCAAGGAGCCCCTGGAGCCGTTGGCCAAGAGCTTTGACCGCGATGGCTGGATCATGGTCTGCAGCGGCTTCTCCAAAACGCTCGCACCGGACTACCGCATCGGCTGGCTCGACGGTGGCCGCTTCGCTGCCGATATCCAGCTGCTGAAGTTTCATTCTTCCGGCGCCGAATCACGCCTGCTCGGGGACGCGGTTGCCGCGTTCCTGGAGGCCGGCAACTACGAGCATCATCTGCGGGGGTTGCGTCGGCTCTACAGCGACCAGGTCAGCCACGTGCGTGGCCTGATCGCGCAGCACTTCCCGCCCGGCACGTCGGCCACCCAGCCGACCGGTGGGTTCCTTCTGTGGGTGGAGCTGCCCCCCGCGATCGATGCCGGGGAGCTGTTCGAGCAGGCCTTGGCCGAGGGCGTGGTGTTCATGCCCGGCCAGGTGTACTCGCGCGGTGCCCGCTACCGGCATTGCCTGCGCCTGTCGTGCTGCCAGGAACTGGACGAGCGCTTCGCCAGCGCGATTGCCACGGTCGGCCGGCTCGCCAGCGCGCTGCAGGTGCGCGCAGGCGGCTGACGCTCAGAACACCAGCCGGTCCGCCAGGCGGGCCGGGTCCGCACCCGGCGCATACGGCAGGCGCCCCCAGCACGGCATCGGCAGCCGCGCGGTGAGCAGTGCGACGTTCTCGTCGCGGCGCGCCATGCCCGGGTCCACCTCATTGGCAATCCAGCCGATGCAGCGCGCGCCACGGGCGGCGATCGCCTCGGCGGTCAGCCGCGCATGGTTGAGGCAGCCCAGCCGCAGCCCGACCACCATCACCACCGGCAGCGCCAGCGCGTCCACCAGATCACTCTGGTCCAGCGTGGCCGACAGCGGCGCCAGCCAGCCACCGACGCCCTCGACCACCACCGTGTCCGCGCTGGCGCGCAGGCGCGCGAAGGCGGCCTCGATCGGCGCCAGCGACAGTTGCACGCCAGCCTCTGCCGCGGCGATCTCCGGGGCCAGTGGCTGCTCGAGCGCGAACGGGTTGAGGTCGTCATACGCGGGCATCGGCCTGCTGGCGGCCCGCAGGGCCGTGGCATCCTCGTTGCGCAGGCCCTCGGGCGTGCGCTCGCAGCCACTGGCGACCGGCTTCATGCCCACTGCGGTGCCGCCGTGGCGGCGCAGGGCATGCAGCAGTACACAGCTGCTGAAGGTCTTGCCGATGCCGGTGTCGGTACCGGTGACGAACAGGGCGGCAGGGCGCGGCGCAGGCAGGGACATGGAGACGACCGGGAGCGGAAACGCGCCATTATCCGCCGTCCCGGCAGCGCTGCGGCGCGGTCCGCTGCGTTCCGCCGGCCCCGGGGGCAACCAACCGCCGCGCTTGGTAGACTGCGGCCATGTTCGATACCTCCACGCTCACCGGCAGCAAGCCGGAACAGTACGGCCAGCTGCTGGCCCAGGCCCGCGCCCTGGTGCACGGCGAGCGCGACCGCATCGCCAATGCGGCCAACCTGTCGGCGCTGGTCTACCACGCCCTGCCGCACCTGAACTGGGTCGGCTTCTACTTCTTCGATGGCAAGGAGCTGGTCGTCGGCCCGTTCCAGGGCCTGCCCGCCTGCGTGCGCATTCCACTCGACAAGGGTGTGTGTGGCGCCGCGGCTTCGCAGCGGGTGACCCAGCGCATCGAAGACGTCGATGCGTTCCCGGGTCACATCGCGTGCGACTCGGCCTCGCGCTCGGAACTGGTCGTGCCGCTGGTCCACAACGGTGACCTGGTCGGCGTGTTCGATCTGGACAGCCCCTCGCTGGCGCGCTTCGATGCCGAGGACCAGGCCGGGCTGGAAGCCATCGCCGCCGTGTTCGTCGAGGCACTGGGATGAGTGCCGCCAAGCTGCGCAACATCGGCCCGAAGAGCGCAGCGTGGCTGCGCCAGGTCGGTCTGCGTACGCCGGAAGACCTGGTGGCAGTCGGTGCGGTCGGTGCCTTCGTCAAGGTGCGCCGCGCCGGCTTCAAACCGAGCTTGAACCTGCTCTACTCGCTGGAAGGTGCGCTGCAGGACTGCCATTGGCAGGAACTGCCGGAAGCGCGCCGCACCGTGCTGGTGGCCGAGTACGAAGCGATCATCGCCGACCAGCCGCTGAAGAAGGCGCCGCCTGCCTCCGGTCCGGTCTACGACCGCACCGTGGAGCATCGCGATGATGACGGCGATGAAGCGCCGCCGTTCGATATCGACGACGACAACCGCTGATCCACGGCTACCCACACACCGTCGGTAGCCGCGCGCCTCATACCTGCTGCAGCTCTAGCAGTTCGCCCCACAGCCGGTCGTCCTCGCGCTCCACGCGCAGGCGCAGCCGCGTGCCGTGATCGATGCGCAGCGCCCAGCACATCGCCATCGGCAGGCCGCACACCTGCGACAGCACCATCCGCAGCGGTCCGCCATGGCTGACGATCAGGGTCGGGACCGGCTCGGGCTCATCCAGCAACCGATGCAGGCCGCGCGCGATGCGGCGTTCGAAGTGGCCCCAGCTTTCGCCATGCGGCGGTGGATTGGCATGCGGGTCCAGATGGAAGGCTGACAGCGCATCCATCGGCAGCGCCTCCAGCGCGAGCCCATCCCAGTCGCCGAAATCCAGTTCTTCCCATTCCTCATCGACCTCCACGTCCACCGCGTGGGGCAAGGCCAATGCCACGGCGCTCAACAGCGCCCGCTGCCGTGGCGAGGACAGCACACGCTGCCAGGGCAGCCCGGCGTAGCGCGCGCACAGGGCGTCGGTCGCGCCCTCGTGGAGTGCTGGATCAGTGCGGCCATCAAGATGATCGTCGCGGCCGGTACTGGCGTGGCGGATCAGATCGAGGATCATGCCCGGCCCCGTCTGCTGCCCGCTGCGGCCGGCCAGTGCGGGTCACGGGCGTCGGTGCCGGGGTGCTGCAACCACGTTGGGGTCATGGAGATCACATCGAAAAAGCGAGGCGCATTCTAACCGGTGCGCTCCATGGGCCCGGCCGATGGCTTAGACTGCGCCCACTTTCAGGTGACCCGGGGCTGCAATGCCGCCAGGTTGAAACGGGAAGCCGGTGACGCGTCAGGCCCTGTGCCACGCCGCCACTCCGGCGCTGCCCCCGCAACGGTAAGCGTGGAAACACCAGGCAACACGCCACTGTGCTCCGGCATGGGAAGGCGCCTGGCACGATGGCACCCCATCGGCCCGCGAGCCCGGAGACCGGCCTGGAAGACGACTGGTTGCGATGCGGCGGGCATGGCGGCGGCAAGCAGGCGCCTGCGCGCGCCCGCCCACCGTCGAACCTCCCTGCAGCGCGATCATCCCCACCCCTTGCCGCGCGGGCGTGCGCGGTGCATGGAGTCATCGATGAAGCTGCAAACCCGCGTTCTTTCCCTGGCCGTGCTGTCGGCCCTGCCCCTGGTGGCCTCCGCACAGGACGAGGCCACCGCGCTGGACCAGGTGCTGGTCACCGCCACGCGTACCCCGATCGCCCTGCAGGACAGCATCTCCCCGGCGCAGGTGATCGACCGCGCCGAGATCGAGCGCAGCCAGGCGCCGTCGCTGCAGGACCTGCTGCGCGGCCGTGCCGGCATCAACCTCAACAACAGCGGCGGCCTGGGCAAGCAGAGCTCGCTGTTCCTGCGCGGCACCAACTCGGCCCACACCCTGGTGCTGGTCGATGGCGTGCGCATCAACACCGGCGACCTCGGCCTGGCCATGATCCAGGACCTGCCGCTGGCGCAGATCGAGCGCATCGAAATCGTGCGTGGCCCGCAGTCCAGCCTGTACGGCGCCGATGCGATCGGTGGCGTGATCCAGATCTTCACCCGCCGCAACGCTGGCCAGTTCGCGCCGCACCTGCAGCTCGGCGGTGGCAGCAACGGCCTGCGCGAGGCCAGCGGTGGCTTCGGCGGCAGCGGTGAGCGTGGCTGGTTCGGCACCGACATCGCCTACCAGCACACCGATGGCATCAACGCCTGCCGTGGCTCGGTGTCGCCCTTCGCTGGCTGCGGCGCCGACGAGCCCGACCGCGATGGCTACCGCAACCTGTCCATGAGCCTGCGCGGCGGCTATGCGTTGACGGACACGTTGAGCCTGGAAGGCACCGCACTGCGCGCCGAAGGCGAGAACCATTACGACGGCTACTACAACTACTCCGAAACGCTGCAGCAGGTACTCGGCGGCAAGCTGCGCTACACGCCCAGCGAGCGCTTCAACCTGACCGTGAATGTCGGCCGTGCCGACAACGAATCGGACAACTTCAACGGTGATACCTGGCTGGGCAATGCACAGACCCACCGTGACAGTGCCTCGGTGCAGGCCGACATCGGCATCGCTAACGGCCAGCTGCTGAGCGCCGGTGTGGACTGGAGCCAGGACAACCTGGACGGCAGCAGCGCCGGCTACCTGGTCGACAGCCGCGACAACACCGGCGTGTTCGTGCAGTACCAGGGCCGTTTCGGCGCGCACCACCTGCAGGCCAGCGTGCGCAACGACGATAACGAACAGTTTGGCAACCACACCACCGGCAGCCTCGGCTGGGGCCTGGAGCTGGGCCGCGGGTTCCGCCTCAACGCCAGCTACGGCACCGCGTTCAAGGCCCCGACCTTCAGCGACCTTTACGACCCGTGGAGCGGCGTGCCGACCCTGGATCCGGAGAAATCCAAGAGCGCCAACATCGGCATCGCCCAGCAGGGTGATGGCTGGCGCTGGGGCCTGGACGTATACGAAACGCGCATCGATGACCTGATCACTTACGACGCGACCACCTTCATGATGTCGCAGGTCGAGAAAGCCCGCATCCGCGGCGCCGAGTTGACCGGTGCGATCACCGTCGCCGGGTTCGATCTCAACGCACAGCTCAGCCACACCGACCCGCGCAACCGCACCGACGGCAGCGCACAGTTCGACAACTGGCTGGCCCGCCGCGCACAGAACACCGCGCGCCTGGACGTCGATCGCCGCGTGGGTGATGTCCGCGCCGGCCTCACCGTCAACGGCGCCGGCAAGCGTTACGACGATGCAGCGAACACGGTGCGCCTGGGGGGCTACGGCACCGTGGACCTGCGCCTGGAATACGCCCTGACCCGCGATTGGTCCGTACTGGGCCGGGTCAGCAACATCTTCGACCGCGAGTACGAAACCGTCGCCTGGTACAACCAGCCTGGCCGCGAGTATCGACTGAGCGTGCGTTACCAGCCGAAATAAGCGCGCGGGGCGGCGGCACCGCCGCCGTCCCACCCCGGTAGGTGCCGACCGTTGGTCGGCACAATCATGGAGCCTGGCAGGTGCCGACCGTTGGTCGGCACACCGATTGCCCCGGTAGGTGCCGACCGTTGGTCGGCACACGCTCGAACGCCTTACAACGCCAACAATTCCCGCAGATCATCCACCACGGCAACCGCCTCGACGTTGTCCAGATCCAGCCCACGCGGATACCCATAGCGCACCAGCGCCACCGGCATCCCGGCATCCACGGCAGCGCGGTAATCGGTGATCGAATCACCCACCATCAAGGCGGCCTCGACGGCCACCTCGAACTGCGCGGCGATATGCCGCAACGGCGCACCACTGGGCTTGCGCTCCGGCAAGGAATCCCCGCCCAGCACCAGTGCGAACACGTCCTGCAGACCGAAGTGCTGCAGCAGCGGCGCCACCAGTGCGGACGGCTTGTTGGTGCAGATCGCCAGCGTCACCGAACGGTTGCGCAAGGCAGCCAACGTTTCGGCCACGCCATCAAACAGGCGCGGGCTGCGTAACAGGCACGCCTCGTAGTGGCGCATGAAACCGGGCATTACCTCGTCCAGATCGATATCGCTGCCGGCCGCGGTAAACGCCTGCTCAACGAGCCGCCGCACGCCATCACCGATCCACGTCAACACCGTCGCCTCCGGCACGCGCGGCAACTGCCAGTCCTGCAGCGTGCGGTTGAGCGCTTCGGCGATATCGGCCGCGCTGTCCACCAGCGTGCCATCCAGATCGAACACCACCAACGGATACGGATACGACAAGACAATGCTCACTTCCACAGCAGGGAAGCGCCATTGTACGGAGGTGCGTGTGTGATGCCGATGCACGCCCGGGTAGAGCCGACCGTTGGTCGGCTGCACGCGCCCGCTGCGGTTGCGGGTGCACGGCGTGCTGATGGGCGGTTGCCGGATCAAGTGCAGCCGACCAACGGTCGGCTCTACCGGGGCCGCGTTTACAGCTGCGCCAGGAACGCCGGGCTGGCAAAGCGTTCCACCATGAAATCCAGGAAGCTGCGCATGATCGTCGGCAGCTGCCGGCGTGAGGCGTACACCGCGTACAGGCCCAGCAGTTCGACTTCATGGTCCGGCAGTACGGCGACCAGTTCCCCCGCCTGCAGCAGCGGTGCGATCTGATACATCGGCAGCATCGCGATGCCCGCACCGGCACGCACCGCTTCCAGCAGCAACGACGCTTCGTTTGCACTGATGTTGCCCCCCACCGCCACCGCGATCTTCCGTCCGTCGCGTTGCAGATGCCACACGCTCTTGCCGACGTAGTGGTGCGTCAGGCAGTTGTGCGTGGCCAGTGCGTCGGCGGTGGTCGGCGTACCGCGCTCTGCGAGGTACGACGGCGCCGCGCACAGCACCGAGCGGCACTGCCCCAGCGGACGCGCGATCAGGCTCGGGTCGATCGCGCGCGAGATGCGCACGGCGATGTCCACGCGCTCCTCCACCAGGTTGACCACCCGATCCACCAGCAGCAGTTCAACGCGTGTGAGCGGATGCCGTTTGACGAACTCGGCCACCGCCGCCGCCAGATGGTTCTGCCCGAACGACACGCTCGCGGTGACCCGCAGCAGGCCATGCGGCTCGGGATTGTCCGTGGCCAGCTCCCCGCGCAGCTCATCGCCGATCGCCAGCATCTGCCGGAAGCGCAGCAGCGCCGCTTCTCCCGGCCCCGTCAGGCTGATCCGGCGCGTGGTCCGGTGCAGCAGACGCGCCCCCAGCCAGCGCTCCACCTCGGCCAGATAGCGCGTCACCATCGCCCGCGACATCTCCAGCGCCTCGGCCGCAGCGGTCAGGCTGCCACGCTCGGCCACCTCGACGAACACGTTCATGGCAGTCATCCGGTCCATTTGATCGATCCGTGCAACAAATTAGGCCGTTATACGCGGTTTTTCGCTCGATTCCAGAGGCATACGCTGGCCTTCCTTCCTCAACGGACGTCCCCCATGAAAATCGCTCTCGTTGGTGCCACCGGCAACATCGGCCGTGAAATCACCCGCCAGGCCCTCGCCCGCGGCCACCAGGTCACCGCCATCGTCCGCCGTGAGACTGACCTCCCGGCGGAACTGGACGGCGCGCAGCTGGCCGTGGCCGCGCTGGACGACATCGATGCCCTGGCCGCTGTGATCGCCGGCCATGACGTCCTGGCCAGCGCCTTCGGCCCGCGCCCGGGCGATGCCCCCACCACGGTGACCACCACCAGTGCCGCCCTGGTCGCCGCGGCGCGCCAGGCCGGCGTTCCACGTTTCATCATGGTCGGTGGCGCCGGCAGCCTGGAAGTCGCCCCCGGTGTGCAGCTGGTGGACACCGAGGGCTTCCCGGACGCCTACAAGCCGGTCGCCCTGGCCGCCCGCGAGACGCTCAAGCAGCTCCGCGCCGTCGACGACCTCGACTGGACGTTCTACTCCCCCGCCGCCGAAATCGGCCCCGGCCCGCAGCGCGGCGGCTTCCGCACCCAGGCGAAGAACTTCCTGGTCGGCGATGACGGCCACAGCCGGATCAGCTACGCCGACTACGCCGACGCCTTCGTCAGCGAAATCGAAACCCCGCAATACGTGCGGCAGATCGCCACGGTTGCGTACTGACCAGGCCGCCGATCTGGACGCAGCCGACCAACGGTCGGCTCTACCGGCCCCGGTGTCATGTCGGGGCCGTTCCCCCCGGTGTCATGTCGGGGCCGTTCCCCCCGGTGCCATGTCGGGGCCGTCCCGCCCCGGTGTCATGTCGGGGTCGTCCCCCCCGGTGTCATGTCGGGGCCGTCCCGCCCCGGTGTGATGCCGGGGCCGCGCTGCACAGGACTTCTTGAAATGCAGAACGTTTCCCGCACGACCCTGGCCCTGGCGTTGACGCTCGGTACCGCGCTCGCCATGAGCCCACCGGCCATCAGCCACGCCGCTGCGGCCACCGCCGAAGCCCACGCGCTGCAGGTGCAGCCCTACCACCCCGGCGACAAGGCGCTGTTTTCGGTCGCGTCCACCCTGATCACCGGCCGCCACGACGCGATCCTGGTCGACGCCCAGTTCGCCGTCACCGATGCCGCGCAACTCGTCCAGCGTATCCGCGATTCCGGCAAACGGCTGACCGCGATCTACATCAGCCACGGCGACCCCGACTACTACTTCGGCCTGGCCACGCTGCAGGACGCCTTCCCCGACGCCCGCATCCTCGCCACCCCTGCGACCGTCGCCCACATCAACGCCACCCAGGCCGCCAAACTCGCCTACTGGGGCCCGCAGATGGGCGCAGCCAAGCCCAGCCGCATCGTCATCCCCACCCCCCTGGACGGCGACACCCTCACCCTCGAAGGCCAACCGATCAAGATCATCGGCCTCACCGGCCCCACCCCGGACCGCACCGTCCTGTGGATTCCCACCCTCCACACCGTCCTCGGCGGCATCCCCATCGTCGCCGGCGAACACGTCTGGATGGCCGACACCCAAAGCGCCCAATCGCACGCGCACTGGCTGCAGACACTGGCCACGATCAAAACCCTGAACCCCGCCCGCGTCATCCCCGGCCACTACGCAGCCGATGCCGCCTTGGGCATCAGCGCAGTGGATTTCACCGCCGACTACATCCGCGCCTTCGACGAAGAAACCGCACGCAGCAAAGACGCCAACGCACTGATTGCCGCGATGAAGAAACGCTATCCGAATCTGGCGGGCGAGAGTTCACTGGAACTGAGCGCGAAGGTCGCCAAGGGTGAAATGCAGTGGCCGTAATGACGCATCCGTAGAAACCAGACGTCATTCGCGAATCTCGAAACGCACGACGCGTTTCCCCTCTGCGCACCGACCCAGTGTCGGGGGGACGACGCGGGTGGGGTATCGGGACCGTGTGTTGCCATGGATGGCAACACACGAGCTTACAGGGACGTACTTGCAGCGGGTCCCGATACCCCACCCGCGTCGTCCCAAACCCTCATCACCCGGACCCCAGCGCCTCAGCCGTTGCCTCAGCCGTTGCCGTTGCCGTTGCCGTCACCGCAAACAGAAAAACCGTCAGCCATCACCCAGGTGATCAAACAACCCCGGCTGGCGCACCACCTCCCGCTCCCGGAAGCCCCCCAACCCCACCCCCACCAACCGATACCGCGTCTCCAACGGCAAATCCACCCGTGCCCGCAGCCCCAACGCAATATCGCGCAGTTCCTCCAACGAATCCGGCGGCGACTCCGGCGTAAAACTCCGCGTAATGATCCGGAACTGCGACGTCTTCAACTTCAGCACCACCGTATGTCCCACCCGGTCCGTCTTGCGCGTCGCCAGCCATGTCTTCTCCGCCAACTGCACGATCGCCGGCGCCAGATCCTCCAACAACAGATCCTCGGCGAACGTATCCTCCGACGAAATCGACTGCACCGGCTGATCCGGTTCCACCGGGCGCTCATCCACGCCGCGCGCCCGATTGAACAACCGTCCCCCGAACGTCCCGAACCGCGCCTCCAGTTCCTCCAGCGGCAGCGCACGCAGATCACCCACCGTCGCCACCCCCAGCTCGGCCAGCTTCGCCGCCATCACCTTGCCCACGCCCGGCACACGATTCACCGGCAGCGGCGTCAGAAACTGCTCGATACGATGCGGCGGCACCACGAACTGCCCATCCGGCTTGCGCCAATCCGAGGCGATCTTGGCCAGGAACTTGTTCGGCGCGATCCCCGCCGAGGCAGTCAGCTGCGTCTCTTCGCGGATCTGCGCGCGGATGATCTGCGCGATCTCCGTCGCCACCGTCATCCCGCCTTTGTGCTCGGTCACATCCAGATACGCCTCATCCAGCGACAACGGCTCCACCAGATCCGTATGCCGCAGGAAAATCTCGCGTACCTGGCGTGACACCGCCTTGTAGCGGGCGAAATCCGGCGGCACGAACACCGCCTCCGGACACAGCCGCTCCGCGCGCAGCGCAGGCATCGCCGAACGCACGCCAAACACACGCGCCTCGTACGAGGCTGCGCACACCACCGAACGCATGCCCCGCCACGCCACCACCACCGGTTTGCCCCGCAAGGAAGGGTCGTCACGCTGCTCCACGGACGCGTAAAACGCATCCATGTCGACGTGAATGATCTTGCGGGGGCGGGACACGGGCGTTGGCACTCGGATTCAGATGAACAAGATTACAGCCACACGCCGCAGTATGGTTGTTGGATAACAACAACATGCGTTTTTGAACCTGAAAACACTACGGCGGCGTACGGTTAAAACGTTTGATTGAATCACTTTTTCTCATGCACTCTTGAGCACTTGCTTCATGCAAGAGCAGTCGACCTGTGGTCGGCTCACCCCGATGACAACTTCCTCAGGATTGCGTTTTCCATGACTCGTCTCAACGCGTTCTCGCGCGACCAGCTGCTGGCCAGCGCCCGCGGTGAACTGTTCGGCCCGGGCAGCGGCCGCCTGCCCAATGATCCGATGCTGATGTTCGATCGCATCACCGATATCCGCGAGGACGGCGGTCCCCATGGCAAAGGCATGGTACGCGCGGAACTGGATATCCGCCCTGACCTGTGGTTCTTCGACTGCCACTTCCTCGGCGACCCGGTCATGCCCGGTTGCCTGGGCCTGGATGCCATGTGGCAGCTGACCGGCTTCTTCCTGACCTGGATCGGTGCGCCCGGCCGTGGCCGTGCCCTGGGCTGCGGCGAAGTCAAATTCACCGGCCAGGTACTGCCGAGCGCCAAGCGCGTCACCTACGAAATCGATATCTCGCGCGTCATCAACCGCAAGCTGGTGATGGCACAGTCCGACGCCCGCATGCTGGTGGACGGTCGCGAAATCTACTCTGCCAAAGACCTGCGTGTAGGTCTGTTCACTTCCACTGAGAACTTCTGATGCGTCGCGTCGTCATTACCGGAATGGGCATCACTTCGTGCCTGGGCAACGATCTGGACACCGTGTCCTCCGCACTGCGTGAAGGCCGCGCCGGCATCCGCCACCTGCCCGATCATGCCGAAGCCGGCCTGCGCAGCCATGTCGGCGGCAACATCGAGCTCGACCTGGATGCGCAGATCGACCGCAAGGTGAAGCGCTTCATGAGCGATGCCTCGGCGTATGCGTACATCGCCATGCGCGACGCGATCGCCGATGCCGGCCTGGACGAGGCGCAGGTCGCCAACCCGCGGACCGGCCTGATCGCCGGCTCCGGCGGCGGCTCCAGCCAGTGGCAGGTCGAATCGGCCGACATCCTGCGCGCCCGTGGCGTGCGCAAGGTCGGCCCGTACATGGTGCCGCGCACGATGTGCTCGACCGTGTCGGCCTGCCTGGCCACCGCGTTCCAGATCAAGGGCCTGAGCTACTCGCTGTCGGCCGCCTGCGCCACCTCCGCGCATTGCATCGGCGCCGCTGCGGATCTGATCCGTCATGGCGCGCAGGACGTGATGTTCGCCGGTGGCGGTGAAGACCTGCACTGGTCGATGAGCGTGATGTTCGATGCGATGGGCGCCCTGTCGACCCGCTTCAACGACACGCCGGCCTCGGCCTCGCGCCCGTACGACAAGGACCGCGACGGCTTCGTCATCGCCGGCGGCGGCGGCATGCTGGTGCTGGAAGACTACGACCACGCCGTGGCCCGTGGCGCGCGCATCTATGCCGAGCTGGTCGGTTACGGCGTCACCTCCGACGGTGCCGACATGGTCGCCCCGTCCGGTGAAGGCGCGGTGCGCTGCATGAACATGGCGATGGAGCACATCACCGCCCCGATCGACTACCTCAACACGCATGGCACCTCGACCCCGCTGGGCGACGTCACCGAGTTGAAGGCCGTGCGCGAAGTGTTCGGCGAGAGCATCCCGCCGCTGTCCTCGACCAAGGCGCTGTCGGGCCACTCGCTGGGTGCGGCAAGCGTGCATGAAGCGATCTACTGCCTGCTGATGATGCGCGATGGCTTCATCGCCGGTTCGGCCAACATCGGCGAGCTGGACCCGCTGGTGGAAGGCTTCCCGATCGTGCGCGAGACGCAGCCGGCACAGCTGAACACCGTGATGTCCAACAGCTTCGGCTTTGGCGGCACGAATGCGGCGCTGGTGTTCAGCCGCCTCTGACGGCAGCCTGTGTCCGCATGAAAAAGCCCGGCCATGTGCCGGGCTTTTTCGTGGTCCAGACGGGCAACGCCGTTGGTTACCGGGCGCCGGTCACCGGCAGCAGCGGCACCAACAACTGCCGTGCATCCAGCAGCGAATCCACGATGCGATGCCCCAGCGCACGCAGTTCCTCATCCGGATGCACCAGGTCCGGCACCTGGATCGCCGTCATGCCCGCCCCCACTGCCGCGCGGATACCGGCCGGGGAGTCTTCCAGCGCCAGGCAGCGCGCCGGGTCCTTGCCCAGCTTCTGCGCGGCCAGCAGGTAGATGTCCGGGGCAGGCTTGGGATGCGACACATCGCTGCTGGTCACCACCACCTCGAAGAACGGCAGCAGCCCGGCCGCCGCCAGCTTGCGCGAGGCACGCGGCTGGCGGGTGGAGGTCGCCACCGCACGCGGAACGCCGTGATCGTGCAGCAGCTGCAGGATCTCCAGGATGCCGGGGCGCAGCGGCAGCCCCTGCTGCGTGCGCGCTTCGTACAGGTCGTGGCAGCGCGCGAACAGCGCGGCGACCTGCTCGGCATTCACCGTCTGCAGCAGCAGGCGTTCGCAATCGCGGTCGCCCAGGCCCACCATGCGCAGCCAGAACCCCTCCGGGAAGGGCAGTGCCAGTTCCTGCGCGGCCTGCGACCAGCACGCGATGGAGACGCGCTCGCTGTCGATCATCAGGCCGTCCATGTCGAAGATGACGGCGTCGGGCAGGAACGGCAGCGCGGCGAAGGCCGTCATGGGACGTTGAACAGCGTCTCGAGATCGGCCGCATCCAGCATGCGCCACTCACCTTCAGGCAGCTCGCCCAGCGAGAGCCCACCGATGCGGCTGCGGTGCAGCGCCTCGACATGGTTGCCAACGGCCGCGAACATCCGGCGGGCCTGGTGGTAACGGCCCTCGTGCAGGACCAGCTGCGCCTGGCGCGGACCGTTCACGTGCAGCTCGGCCGGCAGCAGCGGCTTGTCATCCGATTCCAACAGCAGGCCGCCGCTGGCGAAACGCGCGGTTTCATCGCCGCGCAGATCTTCGGCGAGGGTGACCTCGTAGGCCTTGTCCAGGCGCGACTTCGGCGACACGATCCGGTGCAGCAGCGCGCCGTCGTCGGTCATCAGCAGCATGCCGCTGGTGTCGCGGTCCAGGCGGCCCACCGAGGACAGCACCGGCGCGCGGTCGCGGTAACGCGGCGGCAGCAGGTCGTAGATCAGCCGGCCCTTGTCCTTGGTCGAACAGGTGTAGCCGCGCGGCTTGTGCAGCAGCAGGGTCAGCCCCTGCGGCGGGTCCAGCGGCTCGCCCTCGACCCGGATCGCCTCATGCGCGACCGCGTCATCGGCGTACAGCACCTCGCCCTCGGCATCGGTGATCAGGCCGGCGCGGAACATCCCCTGCACCTGCTTGCGGCTGCCATAGCCCAGGTTGGCCAACAGCTTGACCAGCTTCATGCGCGGCCTCCGCGGCCCCACTTCGGCTCGGTGCTGCGCGGCGTGCGAACCGGCGTGGCGCTCTTGCTGGCCTTGGTCGCTTCGATCAGCTTGAAGCCATCGCGCTCGGCAGCCACGCGGACCTGGCCGAAGCTCTCATTGAGGATCTGCTCGTACGGCAGGTGGCGGTTGGCCACCAGCCACATCCGGCCGCCCGGGCGCAGCGCCTGCGCGGCCACGGCGATGAAGCGCTGGCCGATGTCGGGGCGATCCGCGCGCGACGGGGTGTGGAACGGCGGGTTGGTCACGATGAAGTCGTACTCGCCCTCGATCCCGGCGGTGACGTCCTGCCAGTGATAGGCCAGCGCCGCCGGCTTGCCGAGCGCGGCGAGGTTCTCGCGGGCCAGTGCCAGCGCGCGGCCTTCGGCCTCGTACAGGTCCAGCGCGGTCACGTTCGGGCAGCGCGCCAGCACTTCGGCCGAGAGATAGCCGAAGCCGGCGCCCAGATCGGCGCCACGCCCAGCCAGATCGGCCGGCAGCTGCTCGACCAGCAGCGCGGAAGCCGGGTCGATTCGGTCCCAGGCGAAGATGCCCGGGCGGCTCTGGAAGCGGCCGCCAAGGATCGCGCGCGGCGCGTCCAGGGTGGCCCAGCGCTGCGCGAGCGCAGCGTCGTGCTGGCCGTTGAGCGGCGCCGTCCAGTAGGCACGGCAGTGGTTCTTGGTCAGCTTGCCGCCGAGGCCGGCCAACTGCTGCAGGTCGCCTTCGCCGGAGCGCGCGCCTTCGTTGTTGTGCTGGCAGGCCACCACGATGCCACCCGGGGCGGTCAGGGCCAGCGCACGGGCGAACAGGGCCTTGGCTTCCTCGCGCTGGCGCGGCGGCAGCACCAGCACCACGGCGTAGCGGGTGGCATCGCCGGCCAGCTGCTGCTCGTCACGCACGGTCCAGCCACTGGCTTCCAGGGCGTCGGCGAACGGGCGGAAGCTCTGCTCGCAGACCAGCTGCGCCGGCTGGGCATGCTCGCGCAGCGGTGCGCCATCGCGGGCGCGCAGGAACAGCACGGGGCCGGCCGGCCAGGACAGTGCGCCACTGGCGAAGGGCAGGAACAGGGTTTCCAGGGGAGCGTCGTGCTGGGCAGCCATGCGGGGGCACATCTTGAAAAGAGGCCGCCATTCTACCGGTTCGCCCCGCCCCACCCGGATTTGCGTTTATTCAACGTCCTGTTGATGCCCTGACAACATCCAAACCGGCAGGGTGGAGCCTCACTTCCCGTGGAGATGGCTCATGCGTGCATTGTTCGTCGGTGGCGTAGTCGACAACAGCGAGATGGACATGGAGGGCAGCCAGCCACCGGTGCATTACCCCGAAGACACCGGCGGCGGCCATTCCCGCTACCGCCTGCACCAGGTCGGCAAGACCGCCGATGGCAGCGTGGCCTATGCGGTCTATGGCGCCCCGGACCTGGCCGATGACGAGGTGGCCCGGATCGCCGATGAACGGGCCTACGCGCGCCGCTTCGAGGCCGAGCCCAGCGAATTCACCCACTGAGCCCTGCCCACCCGCGCCTGCCCGCCGCGATCACTCGCGGTAGGGCAGCTGCCGGATGGCCTTGATCTGGTCCAGCCACACCACGTGCTGCTGGACCGGGGTATCCAGATCGTCCAACCGCAGCTGGCCATTGCTGCCTTCGTTCTCTTCGGCGTCGCGGTATTGCTGCAGCGTCGGCTGCACCGCGACGGTGCCCAGCAGGCGGCTGCCATCCTCAAGCGTGAGTTCGACCTGGGTCTGGCCGTGCAGCTGTGGCAGCAGGGCCTCCAGCGCCGCGATGGCGGCCGGATCGGTATGGATGCGGGGGGCGTAGCGGGACATGGCAACTCCTGTGGCGTACGCCCCAGTGTGCCCGCGGCGGCGTCAACACGCCGCCAACGCAGGACTCAGCGCGTACCGCTCAGGACACCGCGTACAGCGGCTACCAGCTGCGCCACCGAATACGGCTTGGCCACATGCTCCTGGAAGCCCGACGCCAACGCACGCTTGCGGTCGTCCGCACGTGCCAGCGCCGTCACCGCGACCGCAGGCAGTGCCTCCGGCTCGACGCCCATGTTGTCGCGCAGGGTGCGCACCAGCCCGTAACCGTCCATCCCGGGCATGCCGATATCGGTCAGCAGCGCATCGATGCCGTCATGGCCTTTCTCGTTGAGCAGTGCCAGCGCTTCGCCGGCCGAGGACGCCGTGGTGACCGAGGCGCCCTGCTCTTCCAGCAGCCGCCGGAGATACTCCAGTACTTCGGGCTGATCTTCCACAGCCAACAGGTGCAGGCCTTTGAGTGGGTACGGCTCGATGATCTGCTCGGTGATCGGGCCGCTGAACACTTCGCGCAGCGGACGACCGTCGGCCTGCGGCTGGTAGCGCGGCAGGCGCACGTTGAAGGTGGCCCCGTGGCCATGGCCGTCGCTGCTGGCTGCCACCGCACCGCCATGCAGCTCCACCAGCTGCTGCACGATCGCCAGGCCCAGGCCCAGGCCGCCATGCCGGCGCGTGGTCGTCCCGTCCGCCTGGCGGAACCGGCTGAACAGATGACGCAGGAACTCCGGTGCGATGCCGTCGCCGGAATCGGTGACGCTGATCGACCAGTGCCCGCCGTCCGCGGCCAGGGTCAGCACCACGCGCCCCTCGGCCGGGGTGAATTTGATCGCGTTGGAAAGCAGGTTCCACAGCACCTGCTGCAGGCGGGTGGCATCGCCGAGCACCAGACAGGGCTCGTCGGGCATCACCAGCTCCATCGACAACGCTTTGCCTTCGGCGACCAGCTCCTGCGCGCGCATCGCCTCTTCCAGCTGCGCACGCAGATCCAGCATTTCCACTTCCAGCTGCACTTTGCCCAGCAGCATGCTGCTGAGGTCCAGCATGTCCGAGATCAACCGCTTCTGCGCCATCGCACTGTTGGCGATCACGCCCAGGCCCTTGTACATGGGGCTGGTGTTGTCGATGCGCTGCAGCAGCAGTTCGCTCCAGCCCAGGATGGTGGTCAGCGGGGTCCGCAGCTCGTGCGAGAGCGTGGCCAGGAATTCATCCTTCAGCCGCGCCATGTTCTCGGCCGCGCTGCGCGCCGCACGTTCGGACTGCAGCAGTTCCTCGCGCGCCATTTCGATCTCGCGGCGCTCGGTCACATCCGGACTGCTGCCGGCCAGACCGATGAAACGGCCCATGCGCGAGAAGCGCGGCCGGGCGTTCATTTCCAGCCAGCGCCATTGGCCATCGGCGCGACGGCCGCGCACCAGTGCATGCATGGAGCGCTGCGATTTCAGCGCCTCCTGCAGTTCGTAATCGAATACCGAAGCATCATCGGGATGCACCAGGCCACGCCAGACATCATCCGGCACGCGCTGCTCATCGCCTCCAAAAAACTCGCTGAAGGCACTGTTGACGAAGCGCGAATGGCCGCGCTCATCCAGCACCCAGACCGGCATTGGCAGGCCATCGGCCAGCGCGCTGAAGCGCGCCTCGCTTTCGGCCAGCTCCACCTCGATGTGCTTGCGGTTGGTGATGTCGAAGAACACCACGGCCACCAGAGGCTCCTCCGGCTCGCCCACGCTGACCGCTTCCACCGAGTACCACCGGTTCAGCGCGCGCGCTTCCATCTCGAACTGCCGTGCCTGCCCGCTACGCGCCACCTCGCCATAGGTGCGGTACCAGTCGGATTCATGGCCGGGTTGCAGGCTGCTCATCCGCTGTCCGCAGACGTTGCTCAGCCCGGTATTGCGTGAAAACGCCTCGTTGACCTCGACAAACCGGTAGTCCACACCCACCCCGGCATCGTCGAAGATCACTTCGATGATGCAGAACCCCGCATTCAGGCGTTCAAGTACCGTGCGATACAGGGCCGGATCCGGCGATGAAGCCAGGAAGGAGGCGCGTTCCAACGTCGAGGTGGGCAGGCTGGGCAAGGGCGTCAATGAGGCAACTGGCGAAACAGAGGAGGACAGGATCGGCCAACGCGCGTATTCGCAGCGTCAAGCGCCGGGGGTCGGGGGCGGCCTGGGTGAATTGGCGCCAACCGCAGTGCCGGAGCATACACGCGTGGATTGTCCCTCACCCGGATCAGGATCACACTGGGTGCCTGATCCCCCTTGTGATCGCGCCCCAGGAGTTGTCATGAACCGCACATCCCTGATCGCCGGCGCCCTGGCCGGCCTGCTGCTCATCGGCAGTGCCTCCGCCGCCCCACGCACCGTGACCGACCCGCAGGCCCCGCGCGCGCTCAAGGCGGAGGGTCCGGTCCAGGTGATGTGGACCGACCCGGCCCAGTTCACCGAGATCCGGCTGAGCAACAACCGCTTTGAAGCCGAACGTGGTGACTGGGTACAGCAGCTGGCCAAATACGTGCAGACCACCGCCAGCAAGGCACTGCAGCCCGGCCAGACGCTGGAGGTGACCTTCACCGACATCAAGCGCGCCGGCGATTACGAGCCGTGGCACGGCCCGCGCGCCAACGACATCCGGGTGATGCGCGATATCTACCCCCCGCGCGTGACCCTGACCTACACCCTGAAGGATGCCCAGGGACAAGTGATCGGCGAAGGTGAGCGCAAGCTGCAGGACACTGGCTACCTGCACAACATCGGACGGCAGAGCGACACCGACCCGCTGCGCTACGAGAAGCGCCTGCTGGATGATTGGATCCGGCGCGATCTGCGCAATGAGGCCACGGCCAATACCTGAGCCGTGGCTCTGACAGGACGAAGGCGGCGCATCAGCGCCGCCTTTTTCATGCACCCGGCATCGCCGGTGGCGGCTCAGCCGTCAGCGTACTCGCGCACCACCCGCTTCACGCCGCACGGCAGCTGGTAGGCACTGACCCCGCACAGCGGCGCCAGGGCCTCGATGCGCGGCGCATCGCCCCACAGCGTCACCGTGCTGCCGATGCCGGCCTGCGGCAGGTGGGTCAGATCCACGGTGAGCATGTCCATCGAGACCCGACCGATCACGATGCCGGGCTGTCCATCGATGCGCACCGGGGTGCCGTTCGGCGCGAACTGCGGGTAGCCATCGGCATAGCCGAGGGCCACGACGCCCACCCGGGTCGGCCGCTGCGCGACGAAGCGCGCGCCATAGCCGACCGGCTCGCCGACCGCGATGTCGCGCACGGCAAAGATTTTCGACCGCATGGTCATCACCGGGCGCAGGCGCTCGGTCAGGGCCGTGTGCGCCGGCATCGGGTTGATCCCGTACAGCATCAGGCCTGGGCGCACCCAGTCACTGCGCACCTCCGGCCAGCCCAGCAGCGCCGGCGAGTTGCACAGGCTGGTCTGCCCGGCCAGGCCTTCGATGGCGGCCGCGAAGACCTCGGCCTGCTCGCGGGTGCGCGGGCTGTCCAGCTCGTCGGCACGCGCCATGTGGGTCATCAGCACCATCGGCCCGACATGCGCCAGCGCACTGAGCGTGGCGTGCGCGGCGCGGAACTCGTCCGGCCACAGGCCCAGGCGATGCATGCCACTGTCCAGCTTCAACCACACAGTGAGCGTGGCGGTGGTCGGAAACGCGGCCACCGCCTCCACCTGCCACGGTGCGCCAACCGCGAACCACAGGTCGTGCTCGACGATCAGCGGCAGTTCATCGGCATCGAAGAAGCCTTCCAGCAGCAGGATCGGGCCGGTGATACCGGCCGCCCGCAGTTCCAGCGCTTCCTCGATGCAGGCCACGCCGAACGCATCGGCCTCGGTCTGCAGCGCGCGGGCACAGCGCACCGCACCGTGCCCGTAGGCATCGGCCTTGATCACCGCAACGGCCTTGCCGCCCCCCAGTTCGCGTGCCAGCCGGTAATTGCTGCGCAGCGCGTCCAGGTCAATCAACGCACGGGCTGGGCGCATGAACTCGACTCACGGTGACGGACGGACGCGGCATGGTGGGTGTAGCGGAAAATATCCAGGCCTTCGGTGCTGATCTGCGGCTGGCGTGCATCCATCAGGTCGGCCAGGTAGCGGCCGGAGCCGCAGGCCATGGTCCAGCCCAGGGTGCCGTGGCCGGTATTGAGGAACAGGTTGCGGTACGGCGTGGCGCCGACCACCGGGGTGCCGTCCGGCGTGGCCGGGCGCAGGCCGGTCCAGAACTCGGCGCGCGACAGGTCGCCGCCCTCCGGGTACAGATCGCGCACCACCTTCTCCAGCGTGGCGCGGCGGCGCGGCGAGAGGGACAGGTCGAACCCGCCCACTTCGGCCATGCCACCCACGCGGATGCGGTCGTCAAAGCGGGTCACGGCCACCTTGTAGCTTTCATCCAGGATGGTCGAGGTCGGGGCCATCGCCGGGTCGGTGATCGGCAGCGTCAGCGAGTAGCCCTTGAGCGGGTACACCGGCAGCTGCATGCCCAGCGGTGCGACCAGCGACGGCGAATAGCTGCCCAGCGCGACCACGTAGTGATCGGCGGTTTCCAGCTTGCCATCGATGCGTACACCGGTGATGCGGTCGCCCTCGCTCTGCAGGCCGGCGATGTCCTGGTCGAAGCGGAACTCCACCCCGGCATCGACGCACATCTGCGCCAGGCGACGGGTGAACAACTGGCAATCGCCGGTCTGGTCGCGCGGCAGGCGCAGCGCGCCGACCAGCTTGTCGGCCACGCCGGCCAGCGCCGGTTCGTGGGCGATGATGCCGTCGCGGTCGAGCACCTCGTAGGGCACGCCGTATTGGGCCAGCACCTCGATGTCCTGCGCCGAGGCGTCCAGCTGCTGCTGGGTGCGGAACAACTGGGTGGTGCCCAGGTCGCGGCCTTCGAACTCGATGCCGGTCTCGCGGCGCAGCTCGTTGAGGCAGTCGCGGCTGTACTCGGACATGCGCACCATGCGCGCCTTGTTGATCGCATAGCGCTCATGCGTGCAGTTGCGCAGCATCTGCGCCAGCCAGCGGTACTGGTGCCAGTCCAGGCCCGGGCGGATGGCCAGCGGCGCATGCTCGGCGAACAGCCACTTGACGGCCTTGAGCGGCACGCCGGGCGCGGCCCACGGCGAGGTATAGCCGAACGACAGCTGGCCTGCGTTGGCGAAACTGGTTTCCAGCGCCGGACCGGGCTGGCGGTCGACGACCGTGACTTCAAACCCGGCCTGCCGCAGGTACCAGGCACTGGTCGTGCCGATCACACCGCTGCCAAGGACTAGAACGCGCATGACACCTCTCCAACCCGATCATTCCCTGCGCAGGAGCACGCCGGGACCATAATTGAGGAAGTATAGTCAGCCGCAACCAAGCAATTCGCCTGTTTTTCCAGCATCAGGCAGGGTATTGTCTCGCGAACATCCTTGAGAGGCTGACGCCGATGGCCACGCGTGCCCGTGAACTGGACAAGATCGACCGCAAGATCCTGCGCATCCTGCAGGCCGAGGGTCGGATTTCCTTCACCGAACTGGGCGAGCGGGTCGGGCTGTCGACCACGCCGTGCACCGAGCGCGTCCGCCGGCTGGAGCGCGACGGGGCCATCACCGGCTACTACGCCAAGCTCGATCCGCATTACCTCAAGGCCAGCCTGCTGGTGTTCGTGGAGATCAGCCTGGCCTACAAATCCGGCGACATCTTTGAAGAGTTCCGGCGCGCGGCGTTGAAGCTGCCCAATGTGCTGGAATGCCATCTGGTCTCGGGCGATTTCGACTACCTGCTCAAGGCCCGCATCAGCGAGATGGCCTCGTACCGCAAGCTGCTGGGCAGCACCTTGTTGACCTTGCCGCACGTGCGCGAATCCAAGAGCTACATCGTGATGGAAGAGGTCAAGGAGACCTTGACCCTGCCGATTCCGGATTGATCCGGTCGCGTGACTGAGTGGCGTGGCTGATACGCAAAAAGGCGGCGCGCATGTGCGCACCGCCCTTGTTCATTGCGCCAAGCGCATCAGCGCTGCTGTTTCTGGTCCTGATGCTTCTGGTCCTGCTGCTTGCCGCCCTTCTGATTCTGCTGGTCCCACTGCTGCTGGTTCTGCTGGCCGGGCTTCTGGTTCTGTTGCTGACTGCCCTGCTGCTCCTGCGGCGTCTTGCCGGGACTGCGGTTCTGCTGGTTAGCCATGATTGCACTCTTCTCGAAAAACCTCGGGGGATGCGCTGTGTTGCGGCGCGGGTACAGGGTCCCGCCGATCCGGTTAATCACAGGCGAAAAAACAGTGAGGCCTTGCGTTGACGGGGATGACTGCGCGGGCGGCGATGTAAACCATTCATGTTGCCCGCCTGCCACCCCGGGAGTCAGGGCTTGATCTGTTGGCCGTCAGCGCTGGGGACGGCGTCGTAATAGCGGCCGGTGCGGGTATCGAGCACGCGGTTCGGGCCTACCTGCTTGACCCCCGGAATGATCCGGCCGTGGCGGTCGTAGACCTTGCTCTGCACGGCCGGGCCCTGCAGCGGTGCGGGCTGCGCGGGGCCTTTGCTTTGGATCGGGTGCGTGCGCAGCTGCTGCTGGGTCTGCGAGGACGACTTCACCGGGGCCATCCTGTCGGACAGGCTGTCGACCGGCAGCGGTTGCACGGCCGGGGGCTGTGGCGCGCGCTGCGGCGTGACCACCGGCCGCGTCGCGGTGGGCGTGGGCGGCGGGCCGATCTGCGCGGCCGCGGTCAACGGCAGCAGCACCAGCAAGGCAGCGGCGAGGCGACGTGGGCGGTACATGGCGATCTCCCGGCGGCGGTTCAGGTCTTCACCATGCGCCGCCATGGGTATCAGCACGATGAATGCCCCGGCTTGAACCTCTACAGGCAACAGCCCAATCTACGTACCACATCAATAGGGAATGTTTATGACAGCTTTCGACCTTTCCCCGCCCACCGACGCCCAGCGCCAGGCCTTGGTGGCCGGCCTCAGCGCCGATGAGCAGCGCGTGCTGCTGCATCACGGCACCGAGGCGCCGTTCTGCGGGGTCTTCCTGGACAACAAGCAGGACGGGGTCTACGGCTGCCGGTTGTGCGGCCTGCCGCTGTTCCGCTCCAGCACCAAGTTCGACTCCGGCACCGGCTGGCCGAGCTTCTTCGCGCCCTTCGACCCGGCGCATGTCCGCGAGATCCGCGACGCCAGCCATGGCATGGTCCGCACCGAGATCGTCTGTGCGCGGTGTGACAGCCATCTCGGCCATGTTTTCCCGGATGGCCCGCCGCCGACCCATGAGCGCCACTGCCTGAACTCGGTCTCGCTGTCGTTCACGCCCAACGGGCAGGCCTATCCGGATCCGTTGCAGCGCGGGGGTGCGGAAGCCGAGCCGGCCGCCTGAATCCGGAAAAGTGTGACATCGAGCGAACACCCCCCTTCAGAAAGGGTGTGAAGGGGCCGACATGGAGGTATCCCCTTCCCGCGTCGGCCCCATGCTCATCATCGTTGGACTTCTCGTCGTCATCCTCAGCGTGCTCGGCGGTTACGTGGGGGCGCACGGCAAACTCGGCGCGCTGTGGCAGCCCTATGAACTGGTGATCATCGGCGGTGCGGCGCTGGGTGCGTTCCTGGTCGGCACCCCGGTCAAAACCGTGAAGCAGACCCTGAAGGCCACCGTGGGCGTGTTCAAGGGGCCGCGCTACAAGCAGCAGGACTACATCGACGTCCTGAGCCTGCTCTACGAACTGCTCAACAAGGCGCGCCGCGAAGGCTTCATGGCGCTGGAAGACCACGTCGAGCGCCCGGCCGAGAGCAGTATCTTCGCCAATTACCCCAAGGTGCAGGCCGACCATCACCTGGTCGACTTCATCACCGATTGTCTGCGCCTGATGATCGGCAGCAACATCGAGCCGCACGAGCTGGAACCGCTGCTGGAGATGGAGCTGGAGAAGCACCACGGCGAGGCGATGCAGCCGGCCGCGGTGCTCAACAAGGTCGCCGACGGCCTGCCCGGCTTCGGCATCGTCGCCGCGGTGCTGGGCATCGTGATCACCATGGGCTCGATCGGCGGGGAAATCACGGAAGTCGGCGCGCACGTCGCCGGCGCGCTGGTCGGCACCTTCCTGGGCATCCTGCTGGCCTATGGCTTCGTCGGCCCGCTGGCCTCGGCCGTGGAAGCGCGCGCCGAACAGGACGCACGCATCTACGAATCGGTGAAGACCGCCCTGCTGGCCTGCCTGCGCGGCTACAACCCGAAGATCGCGCTGGAATTCGCCCGCAAGACCCTGCCGTCCAACGTGCGCCCGGGCTTCAGCGAGTTCGAACAGCACCTCAAGACGGTCAAGTAAGGCAGCGCCATGGCCGAGACCAAACCCACCGTCATCGTCCGCCGGGTCAAGAAGGCCGGGCATGCCGCGCACCATGGCGGCGCCTGGAAAGTGGCCTATGCCGACTTCGTGACCGCGATGATGGCCTTCTTCCTGGTGCTGTGGCTGATGGCCGCCACCAGCAAGCCGGAGCGCGCGGCAATCTCCGAGTACTTCCGCAACCCCAGCCCGCTGGCCGGCAGCAGTTCCACCCCGGCCCCGGGAATGGCCGGCCCGGGCGGCGCCAGCACCTCGATGATCAAGCTGGGCGGCGCGACCGACATCTCGCGCGGCAACAGCAACGATCCCTTCCAGAACCAGCAGGCCTCCAGGCCGGTGCCGCAGCAGGACGAGCGCGAGCGCGAAAAACGCCAGCTCGAAGCGCTCAAGCAGGAGCTGGAAGAAGCGATCAGCAAGAGCCAGGCGCTGGAGCCGTTCAAGGACCAGCTGCTGCTCGACCTCACCCCCGAAGGCCTGCGCATCCAGATCGTGGACAAGCAGAACCGCCCGATGTTCGACATGGGCAGCGCCTCGCTCAAGCCGTATACGCGCGAGATCCTGCGCGAGCTGTCGCAGTTCATCAACCACGTGCCGAACCGGATCAGCATCACCGGCCATACCGACATCACCGCCTACAACGCGGCCCATGGCTATAGCAACTGGGAGCTCAGCGCCGACCGCGCCAACGCCGCCCGACGGGCCCTGCTGGATGGCGGCATGACCGAAGACAAGGTGACCCGTGTGGTCGGCCTGTCCTCCTCGGTGCTGTTCGACCGCACCCAGCCGGACAACCCGATCAACCGCCGGATCAGCATCGTGGTGATGACCAGGGCGGCCGAAGCGGCGGCCCTGGCCGGTGCCGGGCAGGAAGTGGCGCTGTCGCCCACCGCTGCCGACGCCGATATCCAGGCGACGCTTGCGCCGGCTGTCCCGCCTTAAGGGGCGCGGCGGCGGCGGCTGCAGAGGGAATTCAGGGAATCCGTGGAGCCGGCCAGCGGCCGGGGATATGCGCCCTTCACGGAATGCGTGGAGCCGGCCAGCGGCCGGCACTACAATGGGTCTTCCCTTTTGTAGATAGACGGCACTCATGTCCAAGCAGTCCAAGGCCAAGCGCGACAAGCGCAAGAAGCAGCAGCCCAAGCGTCCGATCAACCGCCTCAACGCCCAGCAGCCGGTGCAGAACCATGCCGTGCTGACCAACGAAGAAGGCCAGGTCGTCGCTGCGATCGGCCTGCAGGGCACCGAATGGCTGCTGGCCATTGGCGGCCAGACCATGGGCAACGCCGACAACCCGGTCCCGATGCTGGCCATGCTCAAGCACCTGTCCAACGTCCAGGAGAAGGAAGGCCGCAAGGTCAACCTGGAATACTCGAGCCAGCTGCAGCAGCTGATCGACGACCTGGCCGCCGACGAAGGCAAGACCGCCGACGAGTACCTGACCCAGTTGGTCTCCGAGTTTGAAGGCGTGGAAGGCGAAGAAGGCGAAGACGCCGAAACCGCTGAAACCGCTGCCGACGCCAGCGAAGACGCCCCGGTGGCAGACGAGGCCGGCACCGATGCCGCCGCCGACGCCACCCCGGCCGCCAGCGACGACAAGCCGCAGGCCTGAGCCACGGCGATCCGGTGACGGTCTATATCGACGATGCGGTACATCCCTGGCGCGGCGAGCGCTGGGCGCATCTGATGGCCGATACCCTGCCCGAGCTGCACGCCATGGCGGCGCAGCTCGGGATTCCGCGGCGGGCGTTCCAGAACCGCCGCAGCGGCGCGCACTACGACGTGCCCGCCCCGTTGCGCCTGCAGGCGATCGCCCTGGGCGCACAGGCCATCTCACGGCATACGGACCGTGCGCTGGTCAAAGCCGTGATCTCGAACGCGCGCGAGCAGTATCAGGCGTAGGTGCCGACCGTTGGTCGGCACACGCAGACCGCAATCGCGCCCTCAGAACGGATCGCTGCCCGGCCGCACTTCCACGCCCAGCAGCGAGCACAGCGCCAGCATCGCATCGTCATCGCGGTTCAGCGCCACCCACCCGGCCAGCGTGTCATTGCCGGTATCCACGCTCCACAGCGCGTAGTTGTGCTCGCGCAGGCGGTCATGGGCGGTGGCCATCAGCATCGGGGCATCCACCTCGGCGGCGAAATCCTCATCGTCCAGGTCGCCGCCCCAGTCGATCTGCAGATTCCAGCGCGCGGACAGCTCGTTCACCGCCGACATCAGTGCATCGGCATCGCTGCGCTCCACCTCGAACCCGGACTGCCAGGCGATCGCCGCCATCATCGGCGGCAGCCAGTCGGCATCCTCATCGATGCCTTCGCCGCTCTCCAGCAGCGCCTCGCGCCAGCGGTTGAACTGCTGCAGGGCCAGTTCTTCATCGCCCGGGTTGATCAGCACGAACAGATTCCAGATCCGCGCCTCGAAATCGTCCTCGTCGAAATCGCGTTCCTCTTCTTCGAAGTCGAAATAATCGCTGTTGTCGGGCATGGCCGGTATTCCTGGAGACAGGGGCGCATTCTGCCGTGCAAGGGCGTTGGCAGGAAGCGAAATTCGGCGCAGGGCCCGCTGCGGTTTATCCTGTACGGCAGAAGGCGGCCTTGGTGGTCGTCAGCATCCTGTGACCATGAGCGATACCCCTCCCGATCACCTGGCGATCAACCCGACCAGCCCCTTCCACGATGCTGCTGCGCTGGAGCGCGGCGTGGGCATCCGTTTCAACGATGTCGAGCGCGACAACGTTGAAGAGTATTCGGTCAGCGAAGGCTGGATCCGCGTGCAGGCCGGCAAGGCCCGCGACCGCCGCGGCAACCCGATGACGATCAAGATCAAGGGCACCGTGGTGGCCTATTTCCTGGATCAGAAGCCGGACGCCTGATCCCACGTCTGCCGGCGACGCCTGATCCACGTGTGCCGGCGGCGCCTGATCCACGTGTGCCGGCGACGCCTGATCCACGTGTGCCGGCGGCGCCTGATCCACGTGTGCCGGCGACGCCTGATCCACGTGTGCCGGCGGCGCCTGATCCACGTGTGCCGGGGTAGAGCCACCCCATGGGTGGCTGCCCTTCGTCCCCGACGCGTGGGTTTCAATGGGTCCGCGCAGCCACCCATGGGGTGGCTCTACCCGTGACACGGTGCGACCTCAATCGCGTTGCCGCGTCTCCAGCAGATCCAGATTGCGGATCAGCCGGCGCGAGATCTCGTCGGAGATCTTGCCACGCCGGGTCAGGCGGAACAGTTCTTCGCGCTCGGCGGTGAGCCCGGCAGTGCGCAGTTGGCGGTAGCCCTGCTCCATCCGCTTCACCTTGTCCGGATCGGCATCCGGCCCGGCGTCCTTCTCCAGGTTGCGCTGGTACAGCAGGCTCACCCGTGAGGCGGCGTCGTTGTAGAGCTGCACGTTCTCGGTGGTCTGGTTCTGCACCAGCTGCTGGCGCGTGCGCTCCACGCCGGCCAGCGCGGCCTTGGCGGCCAGCTTGCGGGCAAGATCCTCTTCCTTGCGTTCGCCCGAATCGGCCGGCAGTTCCAGCCCTTTGAGCAGGCGGGGCAGCGCGATGCTGGCACCGACCAGCGAGATCAGGATCACCGCCGCGGCCAGGAAGATCACCAGATCGCGCGCCGGGAAGGCGCTGCCATCGGGCAGGAACAGCGGCAGCGTCAGCACGCCGGCCAGGGTGATCGCCCCGCGCACGCCAGCCACCGAGGTCGCCACCACGATCCGCCAGGACGTGCCCTGCCGGGCCTCGCCACGATGGCGCGCGCGCAGCAGGCTCCAGCGCAGCGACAGCCATACCCAGGCCAGGCGCAGCAGCACCAGCGCCAGATTGATCACCACCACATAGACCAGCAGCCACCACGCGCTGTGGTGCCCGCTCTCGCTGACCGTCTTGATCGCGCGCTCCACGATGCCGGGCAGCTGCTCGCCGAGCAGCACGAACATGATGCCGTTGAAGCTGAACTGCAGCATGTTCCACACGGCAGTGCGCTGCACGCGCATGCTGCCCGACACCCGACCGCTCAGTTCCACATAGCTCATCGTGATGCCCGCGGCGACCGCCGAGAGGATGCCCGAGGCGTTGAACTCTTCGGCCAGCAGGTAGGCCGCGAAGGGAATCAACAGGTTGACCAGCAGCGCCGCGCCCGGCTCCTCGCCGAAGCGCCGCCACAGCCAGCGCTGGAAGGTGGACACGCCCAGCGTCACCGCGACACCGATCGCCAGCCCGGCCACCGCCACCCACAGGAACGTCAGCGAGGCCGTCGCCAGCGAGAACGAGCCGGTCATCACCGCCGCCACCGCGAAGCGGAAGCAGACCAGGCCGGAGGCATCGTTGAGCAGCGACTCGCCTTCCAGGATGTGCATCAGCCGCTTGGGGATCGGCGCGCGCGAGGCGATCGAACTGACCGCCACCGGGTCGGTCGGCGAGATGATCGCGGCCAGGGCGAACGCCACCGCCAGCGGCATCACCGGGATCATCCAGTGGATCAGGAACCCGGCCCCGATGACGGTGAACACCACCAGCCCGAAGGCCAGTTCCAGGATCACGCCTTTATCGCGGAACAGGCCCTGCTTGGGGATGCGCCAGCCATCCAGGAACAGCAGCGGCGGCAGGAACAGCAGGAAGAACATCTCCGGCTCCAGCGCGTGGCCGCGGTTGAACACCCCCGCAATGACCGCGCCCAGCCCGATCTGCACCAGCGGCAGCGGCAGCGACAACGGCAATACGCGGACCAGGTAGCCGCTGGCGACCACCGCCACCAGCATCGCCAGGACGACTTCAATGGTATGCATGCATTTTCCAGTAAGCAGCGCGGGGGAGGCTGCAGGCAGCCGGCGCCGGAAACAGGAAAAAACGTACCACACGTGCGCCGCCGCGCGAATGCGCGGGGCGCGCCAGGCTCAGTTCGCGGACAGCACGGCGCTCATGCGGCGCGCTGCTGTACGTCGGCACCGTCGAAGCGATAGATGTCCATCGCCAGGAAGCCGGCATCGATCCCGGCATCGATGCGCTGCGCACCGAGCGCCTCGCCACCGGCCGCGCCCATCGCGACGTGCAGCGGCTGCAGATGCTCGTCGCTGGGGTGCGCCTGCACGGCGTACGGGGCCTGCCGGCGGTAGTCCAGCAAGGCGGCACTGTCATCGGCCTGCAGGCGCTGCTCCACCCACTCGATGAAGGGCCGCACATACGGCGCTTCCTTGCCGTCCTGGTAGCTGCGCCAATCGTGCAGGTTGTGGGTGATGCTGCCCGAGCCGATCACCAGCACGCCCTGCTCGCGCAGCGGCGCCAGCGCGCGACCCAGCGCGAACTGATGGGCCGGCCCAAGCAACGGCTGGATCGCCAGCGGCACGACCGGGATCTCCGCCTGCGGGTACAGAAAGCGCAGCGGCACCCAGGCACCGTGGTCGAGACCGCGCTGCGGGTCGATCGCGGTCGGCAGGCCGGCCGCGGTCAGCCGCTGCGCGATCTCCTGCGCCAGCGCGGGGTCGCCCGGTGCCGGGTACTGCAGATCGAACAGCGCCTGCGGAAAACCGCCGAAATCATGGATGGTCGGTGGCTGGGCATGCCCGCCGACCACGGGTTGATGGGTCAGCCAGTGCGCCGAGGCCATGACGATCGCGCGCGGTCGCGGCAGGCGCGCGGCCAGGGCCGCCAGGCGCTCACCGACCAGACCGGGGTTGAGCGCGGTCATCGGCGAGCCATGGGAGATGTACAGGGAGGGCAATCGGGACATCACGGACTCCAGTAGCGCTACGACGGCCCTGAGCTTATTGCGCGCCGCCTTGCCAATAAATACGATGCATCGACGCTGTTTATTTCTGAAAGAGAAACAATGGACACTCTGGATGCCATGCGTGTGTTTGTCGCCGTGGTCGAGCGCAACGGCTTCAGTGCCGCCGCGCAGGCCCTGGACCTGTCCACCGCCGGGGTGACCCGGCAGATCGCGGCGCTGGAAAAGCGCCTCTCGACCCGGCTGCTCAACCGTACGACCCGCCGCGTGAGCCCGACCAGCACGGGCGCGGCCTATTACGCCGAGTGCGTGCGGCTGCTGGCCGAGTTCGATGCGCTGGAGGCCGGCATCAGCGCGCAGGCCCTGGAGCCCTCGGGGCGGCTGCGCATCAACGCGCCGGTCAGCTATGGCATCGCCCGGTTGGGCCCACTGCTGGCCGGCTATCGCGCGCGCTACCCGCAGGTGGAACTGGACCTGTCGCTGTCCGACCGCCTGGTGGACATGGTCGAAGAAGGCTACGACGTGGCGATCCGCATCACCCGCCAGCCCGGCCCGGCACTGATCGCGCGGAAGCTGGCGGACGCGCAGATCAGCCTGTGCGCGGCGCCGGCGTATCTGGATGCGCATGGCCGGCCGCAGCAACCCGAAGATCTCTCCGCGCACGAATGCCTGCAGTACAGCTACTGGGGCGGCGGGGATGCGTGGCAGCTGCAGGGGCCACGCGGGGAGGTCTCCGTGCCGGTACGTGGCGGTGTGCGTGCCAACAATGGCGACGTGCTGCGCGAAGCGGCCATCGCCGGCATGGGCATCATCGTGCAGCCGGACTTCCTGGTGGCCGAGGCGATCGCCGAGGGTCGACTGGAGCGGGTACTGCCCGCGTGGGCGGTGCCGGGCATCGGCATCCATGCGGTGTACACCAGCCGCAGCCATCTGGCGCCGAAGGTGCGCAGCTTCATCGACTACCTGGTGGAAGCGCTGGGCGGATGACGCGTGGCGGCGGCCGGGCAGCGCCCGGCGAACTACGCCTCCACCGCATCCAACTGCGCGATCACCCTGGCCAGCGGCATCGGTCGGCCCAGCAGATAGCCCTGCACCTGGTCACAGCCGTGCGCGGCCAACCACTGGTGCTGCCCGGGGGTCTCCACGCCTTCGGCGATGATGGTCAGGCCCATGCTGTGCCCCAGTGACAGCAGTGCACGGCAGATGGAGGCATTGCGTGGATTGGTTTCCACGTCCGCCACGAAGCTGCGGTCGATCTTGAGGATGTCCAGCGGCAGATGCTGCAGGTAGGACATGTTCGAATAGCCGGTACCGAAGTCGTCCAGCGAGATGCAGATGCCCTGCTCATGCAGGCGCTGCATGGTCTGCTTGGCCTGGCCGGGCTTGCGCATCAGGCTGCTCTCGGTCAGCTCGACCTGCAGCGCACCGCGGGCAAGCCCGAACTCCTGGCTGGCACGGGTGAACTCGGCCACCAGGTCGCTGTTGAAGAACTGCACCGCCGAGACATTCACCGCGATCGGCAGGTCCCAGCCGGCATCGACCAGCTGCCGCTGTGCCTGCGCGGCGGCGCGGATCACCCAGCGGCCCAGCGCCAGGATCAGGCCGGTGTCTTCGCACAGCTGGATGAACTCACCCGGTGGAATGAAACTGCCGTCGGCCTGCGGCCAGCGCAGCAGGGCTTCCAGCGCGGCCGGGCTGCTGTCGCCTGCGTGGCAGATCGGCTGGTAGTACAGCTCGAACTCGGTATCGATCGCGCTGTGGATGCGCCCAGCCAGGCGCAGGCGTTCGGACAAGCGCGAACTCACGGTGGTGTCATACCAGGCGATCACGTTGCCTTCGTCGCGCGCCGCATGCGCGGCCTGCGCGGCCATGCCGATCACCTGCTCGGCGGTGCTGGTGTCGGCGTCGGCCTTGACCGCCACGCCAATGCGCGGCTCGAACTGGTGCAGCCAATCCTGCCCGCGCACCGGCTCGGAGACGGTCTGCACCAGGGTGTCCAGCGCGGTCTGGCGCTGATGGTCGTCGCGGATGGCGAAAATGAAATCCTCGGCCGGCTGGAAGGCCAGCAGCCCATAGCGCACGCCGAGCCCGCCCAGGCGCTTGGCCATCGCCTGCAGCACCACGTCGCCGACCTCCCGGCCGAGCGTATCGGCGACCAGCTGCAGGCCACGGAACTGCACGTAGGCAATGGTGTACGCCCCGCCCTCCTCGTCCAGCTGCGCGGCCAGCGCACGCGTATTGAGCAGGCCGGTCGCCGGGTTGTGGGTGGCGTGATACGCCAGGTCGCGCTCGTAGGCCAGGCGCTCGCTGACGTCCTCGGCCAGCACCAGGCAGGCCTGGCGCCCATCGAAATCCAGCCGGGCCAGATGCGCACGGACCTCGAACACGGTGCCGTCCTTGCGCTGGTGCAGGCGCACCTGCGCATCCTGCACGTCGCCGATGCGGGCCTGTGCGATCGCCCCGCGGATCTCCTCCCAGCCTTCGCGCGGGCGGATATCCAGGATGCTCATCGCCAGGAATTCATCGCGTCTGTAGCCGTACTGGCGCACCGCCGCTTCGTTGACTTCCAGGAAGCGCAGCGTGTCCGGATCGAACACCCAGAACGGCGCCGGGTTGCGGTCGAACAGCAGCCGGAACTGCCGTTCGGCCTGCTGCACCCGGGCCAGCGCATCCACCCGCTCGCTGACATCGGTCAATGCCCCGATCATGCGGCGCTCGCGGTCCACCACCGCCACCCGCTGGCCACGCGCGGACACCCAGCGGATCGCGCCCCCGGGCAACACCAGGCGGAACATTTCATCGAGCACGCCGCTGCCGGCAAATGCGGCGTCGAAGGCCTGCTGCATGCGTACGGTGTCTTCGTGGTGCACGCGCGCGAAGAAGTCGGCGACCGGCAGGCTCTCGATGTCGATGCCGAAAATCTCACGCGCCAGCGGTGACCAGCGCAACAGGCAGGCATCCTCATCCACGTACCAGGTGCAGACCTTGCCAACCTGGTGCGCCATGCGCAGTTCGGCATGGCCGGTGCGCAGCTCCTCGCTCAGCGTGTCCTGATCGCGGGTGGCACGGCGCAGGCTCACATACACCGCGCCGAACAGCGCCCAGTACAGCAGATAGACGCCGATCGAGGCCTGCACATACGGCCACCACGCTGCCAGCACATCGCGCCGGCCCAGCCCGGCGTAGACCGCCAGCGGGTACTGCGCCAGCGTGCTGAGGCTGGAAATCCGTTCGATGCCATCGACCGCGCTGATCTCGGTCCCCAGCGGCGTCAACGCGTCTCGGCGCAGCAGCTCGCGCTTGGCCAGGCCGAAACGACGCCCCACCACCCCGGCCGGGTCCGGACTGCGCGCCAACACATAGCCATGCGGGTCGGTGATGGAGATCACCCCGGCATCGCCGGTGTCCATGCCGCCGATGATCGACTGCAGTTCGGCCGTGCGCAGCCGTGCCAGCAGCCAGCGGTCGCCGCCCATGGGCAGCGCCAGCGGCAGGATCCACTGCGCGGCATCCAGCGCTTGGGGTGGGCCAAGGAACACCTGGCTGCCCTGCCCGCGGTTGTCATCCACCGCCCACAGCGGCAGCTGCAGGTCCCCGCTGCCACTGGTCAGGGCGCGCCCGTACTGGTCGACCACCACGATGCTGTGCAGTTCGGCATGCCGCTGCAGCGCGCCGGCGATGCTGGCGTCGAGCAGATCAGGGGCCTGCGCCGGCACACGCTGGAACAGCAGCGCACCATCCCGGGAAATGCCCTGCATCACCCGCTCCAGATTGCGCAGCTCCAGCCGCAGCAGGCGCTGGGCACCGGTCGCCAGCGCCGAGCTCTGGCGCTGCGCGGCTTCCTGTCGGCGCTGGCCATCATTGACCAGCGTGGCCACCAGCCCGGCAGCCAGCAGCACACCCAGGCAAACCCCCAGCCACACGAAGGTCCGCAGTGGCCGCGCCAGGGCACGGTTCAACGCGGGCATCGCAACCCTTTTCCCGAACGACAGGCTGACTTCATCTGTAAACGCTTCCTGGTTTCCCCAAACCTGAGCGGCCGCTGCCCGGGATTCTTGACGCCTTGATCGTCACGCGGGCGCCGACGGGGCGCGCGCGGAATCCGTGCCGCGCCAGCATGCACGAGCACGCGCAGGACGGGAAGCACCGCAGCGGGCCGTTCACCTCGGTGAATCCGGGGACGGGCAGATCCGGTACCCGATGCCGCCGAAGCCGGCATAACCGTACGCCCGGGACAGGATTAGACTTGGATGTTTCCGTTGCAGAGAAGCTCAATGTCCAAGCTGCGCCGCCCCACCCTGATGCTCGCCATTGCCGCCAGCCTGTCGCTGAGCCTGGCCGCCTGTGACCGCCAGGCGACTGCGCCGGCCGCGGCCGCGCCCGAAGCCGCTCCGGCCGAACCGGCCGCGCCCAAGCCGCAGCTTGGCAGTTTCGGCTTCGACGCCGCCGGCATGGACCGCAGCATCGCCGCCGGCGATGACTTCTTCGGCTTCGCCAACGGCACCTGGGTCAAGAACACCGAGATCCCGGCCGACCGTTCCAGCTACGGCAGCTTCAACGTCATTTCCGAAAAGACCCTGGCCGACACCCGCGCGATCCTCGAAGGCGCCGCGGCCGATACCAAGGCCGAGGGCGAGACCAGGTTGATCGGCGATTACTACGCCGCCTTCATGGATGAGACCGGCATCGAGTCACGCGGTGCCGCCCCGGTCAAACCAGCGCTGGACGCCATCGCCGGGATCAGCGACAAGGCCGCGCTGGCCACCGCGCTGGGCGGCACCCTGCGCGCCGATGTGGACCTGCTCAACGCCACCAACTTCTACACCGACCGCCTGTTCGGTGTGTGGGTCTCGGTGGATCTGCTGCAGCCGGACCGCACCGCGCCGTACCTGGTGCAGGGCGGCCTGGGCCTGCCGGACCGCGACTTCTACCTGCAGGGCGGCCGCATGGCCGAGATCCGCAAGCAGTACCAGGCGTATATCGCCCAGGTGCTGCAGCTGGCCGGCGTCGCCGATCCGGCGGCCAAGGCCCAGCGCATCCTCGCGCTGGAGACCAAGATCGCCCAGGCCCACGCCACCCAGGAAGACACCAACGACGTCGCCAAGGGCGCCAATGCCTGGAAGCAGGCCGACCTGAGCGCCAAGGCGCCGGGCATGGACTGGAGCGCTTTCCTGGCCTCGGCCGGCCTGGACGCCCAGCAGGACTTCATCGTGTGGCAGCCCAAGGCCGTGGCCGGCATTTCGCGCCTGGTCGCGACCGAGCCGCTGGAGGTCTGGAAGGACTACCTGGCCTTCCATGCGCTGGACCGCGCCGCCCCGTACCTGCCCAAGTCGTTCGCCGATGCGCGCTTCGCCTTCCACGGCACCACGCTCAACGGCACCCCGCAGCAGAGCGAGCGCTGGAAGCGTGCGGTGGATGACAGCAACCATGCCGTCGGCGAAGCGATCGGCAAGCTGTACGTCGAGCGTCATTTCGACCCGGCCACCAAGGCCCGTGCGGACGAGATGGCCAAGAACATCATTGCCGCGTTCGCCAAGCGCATCGATGCGCTGGAATGGATGTCGCCGCAGACCAAGGCGCGTGCCAAAGCCAAGGTCGATGGCCTGACCGTGGGTATGGGCTACCCGGACACATGGCGCGATTACACGGGCCTGGAGATCAAGCGCGATGACGCGCTGGGCAATGCCGAGCGTGCCGAGCTGTTCGAGTACCGCCGCAACATCGCCAAGCTGGGCAAGCCGGTGGACCACAGCGAGTGGGCGATGCTGCCGCAGACCATCAATGCGATGAACGTGCCGCTGGAAAACCGTCTGGTGTTCCCGGCTGCGATCCTGCAGCCGCCGTTCTTCGATGGTGCGGCCGATGATGCGGTGAACTACGGTGCGATCGGTGCGGTGATCGGCCATGAGATCAGCCACGGCTTCGACAACGCCGGTGCGCTGTTCGATGAAACGGGCAAGCTGCAGAACTGGTGGACGGCGGAAGATCTGAAGAAGTTCAACGCGGCCGGTGATGCGCTGGCGGCGCAGTTCAGCAGCTACAGTCCGTTCCCGGGGGTGTCGGTGAATGGTCGTTTGACGCTGGGCGAGAACATTGCGGACGTGGCGGGTCTGTCGACGGCCTACGATGCGTATCAGTTGTCGTTGCAGGGCAAGCCGGGCCAGACGCTGGAGGGCTTCACGCCGGATCAGCGGTTCTTCCTGGGCTTTGCGCAGGCGTGGCGCAGCAAGGCGCGTGAGCAGGCACTGCGCAATTCGCTGTTGACGAACGTGCATGCGCCGGGCCAGTTCCGTGCGTTGACGGTGCGCAATCTGGATGCGTGGTATCCGGCCTTCGAGGTGAAGGAAGGCCAGAAGCTGTATCTGGCGCCGGAGAAGCGGGTCAAGGTGTGGTGAGGTTTTTCATCACGTTTTGCTGAGATGAAAGAACGGGCGCTTCGGCGCCCGTTCTTTTTGTCGTAGAGCTTCAGAGCTTCAGAGCTTCAGAGCTGAAGAGCTGAAGAGCTGAAGAGCTGAAGAGCTGGAGCAGAGCAACGGCTGGGGTTTGCGGCTGCTCTGGCTTGGGCGGGCATGGGCGGGGTGTCGGGACCCGCTGCAAGTACGTCCATGTAAGCTCGTATGCCGCCATCCATGGCGGCATACGGTCCCGCCACCCCACCCATGCCCACCCTTTGACAATGGGCTGGTGCGCAAGGGAAAAGCGGTCCCCGGCTCCGCGGCTGTGGCAGTGATTGGGTTTGTTTCGCTGGCCCGCTTCGATCTGTAGCTTTGCTACTCGGCTTCGTGGAGCAACACAGTGACGCTCTGCTGCTTTGCTCTGCTGCTTTGCTCTGCTGCTGCGCTGTGCTCTGCTGCTAAGCTTTGCTGCTCCCGCTCTGCTGCTCGCGCTTTGTTGCACCGCACTTCTGCAGTTCTGTGCCGCTTTGCCGTTCAGCTGTTCAGCTGTTCAGCTGTTCAGCTGTTCAGCTGTTTAGCTGTTTAGCTGTTTAGTATCGCCACTCTGATCCACTGGTTGGCACTGCTACTGAGTCTGCCTCTTAGCGCTGCTGCTCCGCGATGCCGCTCAGCTCCGCTTACTGGCCTTTGATCTCAGCATGGCCACCGGCCAATTGTCAGGGGGCGGGCACGTGTAGGCTGGAGGGACCGTATGCCGCCATGGATGGCGGCATTCGAGCTTACAGGGACGTACTTGCAGCGGGTCCCGGAAGCCTATGCGTGCCCGACCCAACCATCGGACACAGGCACTCGCGATTCACCGCTTCAAGGCCAATCAGCAAGCACGCCGGCAGGAACGCCCATCCGCGTGCACGCCCGCGTCGCCAGGCCATCCTGCAGTGCACGCCGGAACAGTGGCGCCATGCCCTTCAGCATCACCGCAGAGGCACGCGACTGCGCACGTTGCATGGGCGTGCGCGCCAGCATCGTCGTCGCCCATTCCGGCAACAGCGCCGCGCCGGCACCCAGGAACAGCTCGCGCGACAGTCCCGCCATCGGCACCGGCAAGCGGATGCCGGACAACACCGCCAGCACCTCGCGCGAGCGCGCGTCGAACACCAGCGCCGATTGCTGTTGTGCGAAGTACGCGTCGACCTCCGCTTCCGACGCCGGCACATCGGTGGCGCCGAGTGCTTCGGCCACGCGCTTGTACTCGCGGTAATACTGATCGGCGATGGCGCCCGGGACGTCGCGGCAATAGCGCCGGCAGCCCTGCAGGAAACCATAGGCCTCGGTCACGTGTACCCAGGTCAGCAAGGCGGGATCGTCCGCGGAGTACGCGCGGCCGTCGGCCGTGTGCCCGCGCACCTGCGCGTGGATGCGGGTCACCTTGGCGATCAACGCCTCGACTTCCGCGGCCGGTGCGTACGTGGTGCCGGCGACAAACGCGGTGGTGCGGCGCAGGCGGCCGACCAGGTCATCGCGGAAATTGGAGTGGTCGTACACGCCGGCCAGCGCCAGCGGATGCAGGGTCTGCAGAATCAGCGCGCACAGGCCGCCGGCAAGCATCCCGGGAAATTCCGAGTGCACGCGCCAGGTGATGCTGTCCGGGCCGAACCAGCCGGGGTCGCCCAGGGGATGGTCGTAATCGATCCCACTCTGGCCGCGGGGGAAAGCACCCAGTACCCAGCGGCGGATCGGGGCAGTGGCGGGGCGGGCAAGCGAACGCAGCAGGGAAGACATCAACAGTACCGAGGGCGGAGCGGGCCGGCGTTTCGCGCGGATGCGTCAATTCTGCGTGATACCGCCGGGGCTGGCGAGGGCACCGTCGCGCTGGGCCCGCGCATTGTGCAACTGCAGCATGGGAACCGGCGTCCACAGGCTATTTACCCGGTGATTTACGTGCCGCAGTGCGCAAATCCGCTGCGAGTTTGCCCATTCAGGCAGGAATGACGCCGGATCTTTGCGCTTTGCCCATTGCCAAGCGCCGTGAAAGTGCTAGAACTGGACGTGCCACAACGTCGTCCAATGCGCTGCCGCACGTTCCAGAAGGAGCTCGTCATGATCGCTTTGTTCAAAGGTTTGGGTTTGCTGTTGCAGGACAACGAGCTGTACAGCAGCCCGTTCGAAAAACAGGTCGCGCATTGGCGTAACAAGAGTGAACAGCAGATCCGCGAGGAAGTCGCGGTGCTCGCCAAGGCCAAGGGCCAATGGCTGATGGCCTCGATCGTCGGGTGGCAGGCATCCTCGCTGCTGATCCTCGGCCTGATCAGCAACTACCTGTGGAAGGATGACTTCCATATCACCTTCACCCGCGTGGTGATCGTGTTCGGCTCATGGGTGTCGATCCTGTTCGTGATCTGGTTCATGGCCAACATGTTCGATCACACCGCCGGCTTCGAGCGCTGGATGAAGGCCTTCAACAGCCGCGCCCGGATTACCTCCGATGCCGATACGGTGGAGTGCGTGGCCGAAGCGCTGGATATGGCCCAGCACTATCCGGAAGTGCTGGACTACAAGCAGGCCGTGAGCGCCAAGCGCGAACTGCGCCATGAGGATATCCGCATCATGCGCGAGATCGGCCGGATGAAGCAGCACACCGAACTGGTCGGCCAGCTCAACCACGTGGGCGAGCAGCCCAACGGAACCAACCTGCATCTGCAACCGGCGTTCTGACCCTACTGAAACGCGGGGGGAGCCACGATGCCACCGTGATCACTCACGGTGGCATTGTTCTTTCTGGACCGCGCTGACGCAGTGCTGGAAGCCAGCCGGCAACCCCGCCATCTGCTCGGTCTTGCCGACTGCCACCGACAGCCGGTGCAGGGGCGGATAGGCGCAGTCCTTGTCCTTCCCGCAGCGCGCATCCAGCACCAGGTAGTGGCAGTGGCCACTGCTGCTGGCGATGCAGTCGAAGCTGGCCACCCCGTTGTCGACCGTGGTCTTGCTGTACAGCGCATCCACGCCATTGGCGCGGATGCGGGTGACGGAGGTGTTGCTCGATTGCTGGCAGGCAGCCAGCACCAGCACGCAGAGACTGGCGACAACGGCGATACGCATGGCAGGCTCCCGACAAAAGAAAAGGCGCGTTACATCCCGCGGAACAGACTCATGAAGGGCTGGCTGACGTTGAGCACTTCGGCGCGGTGCTTCAAGCGCAGCTGGCCGCGGCCGGTGTCATCGCGGGTGACCGCGGCGACCGCTTTCATGTTGACGATGGTGGAACGGTGGATCTGGCGGAACCGTTGCGGATCGAGCGCGTCGAGCAGTTCGCGCAGCGAGGTGCGCAGCAGGCTTTCGCCCTGCTCGGTGACCACGGTGGTGTATTTGCTGTCGGCACGGAAGTAGATCACGTCTTCGAGCATGATCAACTGGGTGTCGCGCCCGTTGCTGGCCGTGATCCAGGCCAACGGCGGCGCGCTTGAGGCGGCGGCGGGCTGATGGCCCAGGCGCTGCAGCAGTTGTTCGAGCATGCCGCTGTCCGGCCGGCCCAGCTGCATGCGCGCCAGAATGCGCTCACGCGTGGCGAGCAGACGCTCATCACTGACCGGCTTGAGCAGGTAGTCGATCGCGCCCTGTTCGAAGGCATCGATGGCGTACTGGTCGTAGGCGGTGACGAACACCACCTGGGTGCGCGGGCTGATCTCGGGCAGCGCGCGGGCCACCTCGA
>Ga0256410_1000145_pt1 | contig 92978 bp, 95 predicted proteins | sample PhyWR1_FD_185983 | JGI IMG/M metagenome (GOLD analysis project Ga0256410, IMG submission 185983) | Leaf surface microbial communities from wheat plants in UC Gill Tract Community Farm, Albany, California, United States - DLSL W.R1 | ecosystem: Host-associated > Plants > Phyllosphere >... | reverse complement strand
ATTCATTTTGATAATTATATTGTGTAGTAGGCAATGTATGTTCTAAATAAGAAATACTATCATCTAATTCAATCTTCTTTTTAATAACATCTTGTATAGACTTCTTTGGAACATTGATATTATCATCATTATTAAAATCAATAGTTTCAAGATATTTATTAAATTCATCAATGAAAGCATTAGCATCTGTATCTTCTATATTCTGACTAAGGAACTGAGTAACAACTTCCGGATTACCAAACATATTACCAGTAGAACCAAAAGCTAATAATTGATTACGGCGAAGATTATGATCTTTACTAATTTGTTCAGCAGCTTGAGGACTAAGTTGTTTATTATCGACAGCTTTTTGTAATTCAACTTCTTGATCAGCTATTTCATTAAGAGCTTTCTCTACATATTTAATAGTTTCTCTTTCTTCATAAGCAGCATAATAAGCATTATCTGTATCAGAATATATCTTACCACTTAATTCATCAGAAGTTTGATTAAGATCATCTATTGTTAATTTTCGTCTTGCGATACTACGAGCAACAATCTTAGCCACATTCTCATTCTCTACATCAACGGAATTCATTATATCATATAAAGCTTTATTATAATGCTCATACGCTTGATCCATTTTAGTAGTAATCATATTACTAAAATTTTTATCTCCTGCTGTAGTAGTTAATCCGGCTTCTTCAAAAAATCTATTAAAGTTATTATCTTTAATATATTCTCTAAATAAATCATAGTTACCTTTATCAGTAGCATCTAAAACCATATTAGTAACAAACTCATTAGTTAATTTAGTTTTAAGTTCATCTACTTCATCTTGACTAAGATCTTCATTTACAGGACTACCTTCATTTATAATAGGTTGTTTAGTATCAGGGTCAAGTTTATACCCAAAAGGATTTTTACCATCGTTAAGAAGTTGCATACTGGATACATAATCCTGCATACGAGATTTACGAGAATTAATCTCTTCTTCTCTTATCTTTTCATCAGTCATTTGAGATAAAGCATATTCTTGTTCAGACATATTAGCTTTGTTAATCTTACCTTTAACTGCATTAGAAACATTACCCAAAGCGCTACCAGCAGCTTGAAAAGCAACTCCACCTACAATACCCCAAAAAGCTTGTTCCCAAATAGCACCATCTTTAAGATAACTCTCTAAAGTTCTAGCATTATAATTAGGATCAAAAAGTTTTTCAGCAACTTCTTTACCTTTCTCAGTTTGAATACCTTGATATCCTTCCTCAAGACCTTCACTAAACTCTATTGCACCAAGACTAGTAAGAGGATTTTTTAAAGCATCTTTAATTAACTGACCTCGTTTAGCAAAGAAACCAGCTTTTGTAGCAACATCAGCTCCTTCTTCTGCTAAATTAGCAATAGCAGCTTTATTAGCTAATCTTAATCCTCCTGTAACTTCTTTATTAGCAATACCTTTCCACATTGAACCTAAAGCTTTGAATTGAGCAACATCAAAAAGTAACATTGCATAATCATTTCTAAAGGTTTCATCGGCAGAAACACTAGACATATATTGAGCTATTTCTTCATTAGACTTTCCAGTAAAGTTAGGATTATTCTGTAAAAGCTTAGCTTTCTCATCTATAGTCATACCTTCAAGTTTACCCAAAGATTTATCATAAGTTTCCTTATAAACACCTCTAGCTTCAAGATAGTTTTCCATAGTTCTACTAAGTAGAGCAGAAGTTCCAATTTCAGCACCAGTATTAATAGCTTTAGCTAAAGTAAAAGCTCCTTCTGTTAAACCTAATCCTTTAGCAGCTTTAGCAATACCTAAACTAACTCTTTCTAATCTAGCAGCTTTACCAGCCAAACTTAATCCTTTAGTAACAGCTAATGAAGGAATAAGCATAGATAATGTAGAAGCTACACTTACAGCATTATCTGCCCACCATCCAAAGTCATTAACTTGCCAAGTATCATTAGGATTTTGTCTATATACTTCAAAAGCTTTTCTAATATCTTCTTGTTTACCTTCAAGATAAGTACTAAAAGGATTAGTATAATCATTCTGTCCAGATTCTTTTCCAACATTAACTGCTGCGTCAACAAGATTAGATAACCCTAAAGCTGTACCAAGAACAATCTCATTACCAACAGCTTGAGTTAAAAATCTACCAGTTTGTTCCCAAGCTGATTGATTCTTAGCTCTACTTTGGTTAAGTTCCTCTTCGGTATTAACAGGATTAATTCTAACATTATGATCTTCATATTGATTTTCTTCATTATTTAAACCAGTAAGATCATAACTATTTTGAGAAAGATAACTACCAATACGGCTACTTCTATCAATAGCTTGATTGTAATCTCCACTTTGTATTAAACGAGGAGACCCACTAGGATTTCTCTTAGTGGGCTTTTTATAATTAGGGTTTTTAACCGTAACTCCGTTATTTAAAAAATCATCAATATCCATATAGTATATTATTTATTAATGTCATCAACAAGTTTTTCTAAAACAGCTTCAGGGTTAGTACCAGTTATCTTTCCAATTGTTTTAGCAGCATTAACTATAGTACTTCTCATAGCAGGATTTAAACCAGCTTTAGGATTCTGATAAGTTTCAGCAAGATATCTATTCTTAACAGCATTATAATTATTAAGAGCAGTTGTTAAACTAACAGCAGTCTCTTGATTAACTGATTTTCTAATACCATTAAAATCTACTTCATAACTATTAGCACCATTTCCTTTAATACTAATATTACCTAACTTAGGGTTAACATTATTATCAGTTAATGATTTAACAGATTTAGTAGCTCCGGCAATAGCAATTGAATTAAATGCCTGAACAGTAGGATCTTGCATCATATGAGCAGATGCAGTTTCATTAACTAGTCCAGGTATATAAAAATGCTGCGGAGAAGCATCTGAATTCTTACCATCTTTCTTTTCAGGAAGTACAGTAATATTATAACCTGCAATAGGTGCTCCAGATAGAGGATCACTAATGCCGGGAACTATAGATGGAGAAACAGTTACACGTTTATCTTTAACAGCCTTAAGTATTTCAGAACCATAGTTATATCGTTCAGCACCATCAACTACTCTACGTTTAACATTCTCACCATCTTTTAAAGCGTACATATCCATCTGACTAAAATCAGTATTAGAAAGTATATTTTCAAAAGAATTATCATAATATTTCTTTTGAATATCGTACTGTTCTTTAGATAGAATACCTTTATTATATTGATCTAATAAAGTACCATCAGTAAAATGTTGACCATCAAGATTTAAACTACTAAGCTCAATACTAGCATTAGCAATTTTATATTTGTTAGCCATTCCTTTACCTACTTCATCAGCACGTTTGTATATTCCAGAAATAGCAGCTTTAATTCTATCTCCATTAGGACCTGTCCAAGCATTTTCAACATTATTATTTCTATCTAACGCTTCAACACTATAATCTGATTGTTTAGTAGTAAGTTTCTCAAAGAAGCTATATTTATCTCTGTAAGAAGCAGCACTCTTTTTAGCTTTCTCTAAAGCATCAAATATTAAAGGAACAGAATGCATACTAGATTTAGGAATAGAAACTTTATTATTATTGATAGTTATTCCAAGGTTTTTATATCCATTAAGTTGACCACCATTAACAATGTTTTCAAACTCCTTTCTAATATTATCATCACTAAGATTAATCTGAACTGCTTGAGTATTCTTACCGTATAATGTATTAATAACTTGTATAGCATTATCATCATACTTAGAACCACCATTTTTACTAGATTTAAGTTCGCCACCTGATTTCATACGAGCAGCAAATTCAAATTCAGCTTTATCAGTAGGAGACATTTTATTAGTATAAGCTTCAAGGTTTTTAACACCTTCATTATAAGACTTAACTAATGATCTAAATTGTTGTCTTGCAGCTACAGGAACTTGATGTTTATCAAGTAGTTTTTCCATATTAGCAATATTACCAGTTTCATCTATTACTAGTTCTACTCCTGTAGCATTCTTATAAAGAGTTTTTAAATCTCTAGCAGAAGAATTCTTAACAGCAACAAAATTAGAAGCAGCATCAATTGGTACAGCAACTGGGGTATCTCTACCTCCAATCATAGCATCAGACATAGTATTTTGACTAGCAGCAGCTTGCATAGCTTGATTCTTCTGTGCAGTCTTATAAGTAGATAAACCTTGACCATAATTAGTGCTACTAATAGAATTATAGTAAGAAGCAGCTGCAATGGCTGGATCAATACGTTTACTTAAATACTGTCTTTCGTTAAGTAAAACTCCATTTCTATCAGTAACATCACTAATTACAGGTTTACCTCCATTAGCTTTTACTTGTTTATTATGTCTCCATTCAGCAATAGTATAGTCTTGAGTTAAACTTTCTCTAGCACCTGGAGTAGAATTAATAGAAGCTTCTATACCTTGTCTAATCTTTTCTTTACTAAGTTTTTCCCATTTATTAGTTGTACTATTATAAACCTCTCCGTCAAAAGCTTGTGATGGATTACTAGTTACTCTACCATTAACATCAATCCAACGAGTAGCTTCTCCTCCACCACTTTCTTTAGCTGCCCATTTCAATCCTTGACTAATCAATTCATTTAAAGGTACAACATTAGTAGGAGAAGTAATAGGAGTCCATTTAGTTCCTCCTATAATATTACCAGTTCTTTCATCAACACTATCTTGATAATGATAAGGATTTTTCTCCTTATAATAATCTTTGTAATCTTGTGGAAGATCGGCACGTTTATCAAGTTCAGCATTATATTGCTTATAATCCTTTTGTGCTTGAAGTCTACCAATCATACCTTGATCTGATGCAATGTCACCAGCTTTAGCAATAATATCATCTAATGCACTATAAGCATTTCCGTAATTAGAATTATCAGCAATGGTCTGTTTAATATCAGCAATTTTAGCTTGTCTCCAAGCAGACTCAGCTTCATTAAGATCTAAACTAGCCATTGTAACTTCAAGATCGGAAGCAGCCTTTACTGCTTCTTGATGACCTTGTTCGAGAGTATCGTAAGTTTTACCTACAACATTTAAATCTATAGGATTAACATACTCTCTGTTGATATAATTAAAATTCTTCATTTAAGTAGTTTATTTACCGTTAGACTTCTTGCCTTTTTTAGAATTAGCTTTTTCCCAATCTTGAATCATTTTATCAGTAATTGATCTAACACCCATATCTTTAAGAATACGAGGATTAACATTAGGACTTGCAGCAGCAATAGTTAACATATTATCTCGACTAGCATTACGCTTTTCACCTCGAGTTATTAAATCTTGAACACCAGAATTAATTGTATCAATTAAACCAATATTATTTTCAGAACGTTTTTCATTAATAGCATTATTAAATGAAGCTTTACCTTCAGCCCAACGATTATAGTCGGCAGCATTAGCATTTCCAACTTCTTGCTGATTAAGACGATCTTTATTAATTAAATCAGTCTCAATGTTTTCTTTATTTCCATAAAGTTCATTAGTCTGAAATTGAGTAGCTAATCTACCTCTTTGTTTTCTAGAAAGAGCTACTCTTGAACTAGCAGTATTATTATCAATATCTCTTTCATAAGCTGCAGCAGATTCTCGCATCTTATCTAATTGAGGATTAATATTAATAGTTGTTTTAAGTTTAGCAGCAGTACGTCCAATAGGAGCAGGAGAATATTGCATCTTATCTAACATCTTTCTGTTAATCTTATTTGCAGCAACTCCTCCAATAATATTAGAAGCAACTCCTAAATAATCACCAGCAACTCCTGGATTATTATCAAAATAAGCTTCAACATCACCAGATATACCATCGATAGTATTACCAATATAATTCATAGTACGATTGAATCTATTTGGTAGCTCCCCTGTAGAGGGATTCGTTACGATAGTATCATCTGCTAACATACGAGCATCTGGATCATCTAATAAAGAAGTACTATTATCAATACGTATATTAGCACTTGCAGGCAAAGTACCTAAAATATTTCTATTAGGTTTTTTAGGACCTCCTGTAGCATATTTATTTCTATTCATTACTTTGCCTCCATTTTTCTTTTTAGTTCCATCATCATTAATATCATTGTCTTTCTTAAACTTTTGCTGAGCATTAAATACTGTATTTGGATTAGCACCATCCAATATATGTTGAGCAGGTGATTTACCATTAAGAAAAGGAACAGCACTATATATTTTAGCTTCTTTAGGAGTAACATGCATAATCTCTTCATCCTCAACTTCAATTCCAGTATTGTCATTTTGACCAATATCAATACCTCCTTGAGAATGTTTTTTACCTTGCATATAATAAAAGTTATTACCTAGTGGAATAGCAGCTCCACCTCTAACAACTTTGGGATATAAAACTTTATTTGATTTCATATTATTATTAATTATTATGACTTCAAATTAGCGCTTCTAACGATAGTATATTATATAATGATATAATTAATCCACTTCGATACTAAACGCTAATAGATAGCCTAAAACAGCTATCTACCAAAGTTTTTTACTTACTTTCTTTGTCCCCATCTTAGCAATAGCCGGAGCATTAACATCGGGTTTAATCATTGGAGAAACAGGATTAACAGTAGTAATAGGTTGACCATTAATATCTAATTGATAACTTTGAGGAGCAACAGTAGCAGTAGATGGAGTAAATGCAAAACCATCAGCTTTTTTAATCATTTTATTAACCTTAGGTTTGGTAAATAGATTAGTAGCTAAACTAGTAAGTCCTCCAATGGCATCTGTAGCTTCTGCTCCAAAGTCAATACTATCTGAACTACTCTCATCAGTTGTACCACCATCTACATACTTAGCACGACCACCTGCTTTATAAGCTTCTATATCACTCTTCTTTTTACCAACAGTATAATTCCTAACTTTATCTTTAGTAGAAACTTTACCACCAGCTTTAAGAACTATCTTTTTCTTATAGTCATCTACATAACTTTGATCAGCATAACTAGATGTAAGATTTTGTGCTGCTTTAACACTATCAATTCTATTCTGTTCAGCTTGTTGTGCTTGAAAGGCTTCTTCATCAGCTTTACGTTGTTTCTTAGCTCCTATCAAACTACCTGCAAGACCTGCAACAGTTCCTATAATGGCGCCAATAAATTTCTTATCGCGACCATTCTTTTTAACTTGTTTACGTACCATTATTTATAACTCTGATAAATTATAGTTTAATTGTTCAAAATCAATACGACGATTATCAATATTATCAAAAGTAAATTCAATAATAAAATAATTACCAAATATTCTAGACATTTCACTAGCTGAAACACCATTAGGAAGATTACTTATATTATTACGTAAATAACTAAAGTTCCAAACACCTAAGTCCCAATAAGGTTTATCAAATGCACCAAAAGGATTTTTGTCTAACTCAGTATTTACTGCAATATCAAGAGGATTAGTATTGACTTGATCATTATATACAGAAAGAACTGATCCGGCATAAGGTTGGACTGTTCCCTCTACAGGCAAGTGAGTATAATCAATATTAGCATCAAATATATGCTTAGTAAGTTTATAACTAATAAATTCAAGGAACTTAACTATATCAAAATTGTTATTACAAATAATACTAAGTTTAGATTCTTTACGAACAGAAGTTCCAAGACTTCCTAGAATATTATCATATCTACAATAGTCAGCTTTATTATAATTAAAACTATGTAAAGAACAACCTACATGTTCATTGGTACATTGTAAATACAAACCAGTCTTAGTATTAAAAGCTTCATCAAAGTAATAACTATGTTGATTAATAAAAGACTTAGTTTTATAACTATAACTAATTACAGTATGTTTAGTTTCAGTATTAATAATATAATCAAACTTAAATAATATTCTATAGTTAAATTTATCATTAGCCATTCTAACATTAAATGGAGCATATTTATCTAACCAATGAATAATATCTTCATCAGCAAAATCTAACTTACCATCATCAAATATATAAATACGCTTAGTATCATTACTATAGAACATATAACCAAAAGTATCGATAAGATAAGATTTATCATCTTGCAATCCTCCAAAACCTTTGTCCGATGTAAATACTTCTTTATATTGAACATCAAAAGCATCAGGTTGTAATAATTGAATATCTTGATCTTTAGTCTTTAAAGTAGCATCAGTATTAAACTGGAATAAACTATGTTCAGTATGTACTAGAAGTATATATCCAATACCAACTAAATTAGTTATCTTACCTTTATTTTCAGTAATATTTTTATAAGCTTCAACAGGAAATGTTCTCCATCCATTAATACGAGATTCATCTTGAATAACAGCACTTCTACGTAGAGTTTTATCAAACACTTCAATAGATACTAAATCATCTCTGAATTGAGTATAAGTTTTAGGATTAAATTGATCTGCGCTACCTTGCTTATTTTCAAACAAATCAATAGTATTAGCAGGAGTAACCATCTGACCTTTACTAAAAAATTGTTGTTCATTTAAAAGCTTAACCAAAAAAGCAATAGGTTTAGGTTCATTTTTATACGATTTACTCTCATAGAATATATCAGTACAAATAGGCATCTGAACATAAGCATAAAAAGGATAATCATTTTGCCAAGTATGAGGACTACTAGCAGGAACAGCTCCCATATAATAATCAGTACTATTATTAAATTTCTTAGCAATATTGTTTGCAGTATTGAAAATCAAACCGCGATTACTATAAATGCCAAAACCATCATAAGTATGATGGCCATTATATCCGTTAAGTATAACTCCTGTAGAATATTTAGTATCTATTGGAGAACCTTCTGAACGATATATAGTTTCAGACATTCTTATAAGAGTTTTACTATTAGACATATAAATATCTCTAGTAGTATTAAGTAAAGTAACTCTATATAATTTAATCTTATTATTTGCAGCAGCATCATTACTTACATAATAATTAGGAAATAAGTTATAAGAATCTTTAATTTCTAAACCAGTTCCTAAAGCCATTCTATTATCTACAGCGCTATCAGCAACTGCAATCTTATATTGTGGCATTGGATAAACCCTATTAATAGTATCAAAATGTCTATCAACTTGAGGCTTATTCATATCATGTAAAAAACTAAAATAAGCATTCCTTTGCATGTAATCCCATTCAGGCATATCATCCCTCTTATAAGGATTAACAGCTTCAATACGCATTACATTATAATCTAACTTAATAGTATCAGCAATATCATATTGACCACTATAAAAGAACATCTTATCTGATTTAAAATCATTTGCGGTCTCATGATAAACTCCATTAATATAATCTTGATTACGAAAATCATTTCTAGTAAGAAGTCCAGTTACTCTTTGTTGAGCTTCAAACTTCTCATAAGAAATATAAAACCCATCATAACCTTCAGGAATCTCTACATTACTTGCAATGATTCTGTTAATGACATGAGTATTATAAGTTTTAAATGGAGTAAGTTCACCCGGAAAACCATCATAATTAAATAAGAAAGTTTCAGCAGTAGGTATCTTAAATAAACGCTCACCATTATTATTAATAAATAAATGAAAGCTTTGATAGCCAGGTCCGTACGATACTTGATACCATTTAATAGTGTCAAACTTATCACTAGTATAAGATGAAAAATTATCAACAAATACTTTCCTAATATCGTCTTCATTAATAAGTTCTACTCTATCTAATAATTGAGGATTAACTCCAGAATTTTCAGTATAACTTCTGTAATATCTTACATTTTCAGTATTAATTACATATTCATTACTTGATAAATCAAAGTATGAAACATTATTATCAACTGGAACTGCAGCATAATATGTAACATTTGTACCACTAATTTTAACATTAAAAGGTACAGGTATTATTTCAGTAAGAAGATCATCATAAGTAGCCCATTTAGTTTTATTAATGAGTTTATAACCATTAGTAGCATGATTATACTTATTAACAAAATGTATAAAGAAATTATAAACTTCTCCTGGTATTAAAGTACTATTTTCCTTACGATCTTTATAATTTCTATTAGCATTAATATATCTCATCCCTCCATTCATAGCCAAATCATTTTGATTGAGCAACATTCTGGTATCTACATAGTTAATATTATTAACTACAGTAAGATATGTAGGAGGAGAAGTTGGAGTAGTACTATATTTAGTAAGTGTAACACTACCCAATGGTCCTGGTTCTCTAACTTCTATATAAATAAAATCAGGAAGAGAACCAGTCGTCATAATATAAACTTGACCCGCAGGTACAGTTTTAGTAGGAGAACCAGTAGCTTCTATAGTAATCAATTGACTTTCAGATACATTAAGATAAGTAGGCATAGGTATCTCAATAATACGATATGTATCATATTGATTAGGAGAATTATCATGTCTACCATTCATTAGAGCAGTATCATAAACTAATCCATAATCTCTAATATTATCATAAGATAATGAAACATCAATATCATCTATTTTAGATTGTAAAATATCATCATTATTAGCATTATCTTCAGTATAATTACTTATATATAATTTGTTCTGATAATTAATAACATTTTTACTATTAAAATAATTAAAATTATCAATAATAAATTCTCCAGTAGTAGCTTCAACTAAAGATTTATTATCTAAAATAAATTCAACAGTACGAGAAGTTCCAGCAGCAGATAAGATAATATCAGATGTTCTAAATGCTTTATTATAAGACTTAGAAGTACAAACAACACCAACTTGATATTTATCATAATCAATACTAGCATCAAATGTCATATCAACTTTAAAAGTCTCTTTTGCAATCTCACTAGTATTACTAAAGTAATCAGAACATCCTGCGCCATAACCATCATCTGGATGAGGTGGATATACAATAGCTGGTAGAGGTCCTCCAATAAAATGAGTATCTCTATTATAACAATATCTAATAATTTGGAAATGCTCTATAGTATCTATATAAATAGGAAATCCAATAGAATGCCATTGTGTATAATCAACACTGTTTATCTTATAACGTAAGAAAACATAATACCATCCTTTATAAGCACTACCCTCAACATAATCTAAGTTACTAACAGTAGGAACTTTAAGTTCTGGTGAAGTAGCTAGTTTTGCATCACTAATATTTTTATCATTATAAACAGTTGGGTCAGCATAGTTACCAAGATTAATAGTACGTAAAGGTATTTTAATACCTACAACACCATATTCACTAATAGCAACTATTAAACTATTTTCAACATTATAAGTGAAAGTTCCTTTAATAGAACCTCCATGATATTTAAACCTATTAATACTTGAAATACCTCCATAAACTACAGACATATCTTCAATATTATCATTAATAGGTTCTTGATATCTAAAAATATCAGAATCTAATTCAGTATCACTAGGTTTAACTATAATTACAATTTCATTATTACAAGCAATAAGACCTACAATCTTATAAGTAATCAAATTACCATAATAATTTAAAAGATAATTATGAATAAAAGTATTCTCCTTAATACTCTCCTCAGATGTAAGACAACTAAGGTCATGAGATAACTTCATATTCAACCCATTAACAAGAGATAGATTTTCACTATCTTTGGCATGTTTGTTCAAATTAAGCTTGGGAACTATATTCATTTCCTCTAGGTCTAAAAGTATAAATAAAGAAAGTAGATTTAAATATACCACCATCTTTCTCTAATATATTACCTTGTGCATCAATAATTACAGCACGTTTAGCTTGATCTTTAAGAGTCTTCCATTCATAAAATGGATTAGTACCATATTGACTAGCAGCTAAATTAAATACAGGATGTTTAGTTCCTCGACATAGTATTTTATATAAACAATAATAAGCAATAGCTTCAATAAGAATACCTACATTTGGAATTACAGGTAAATACTCTTCATAAGCATCACTCCATACTGTATCTACAGAATCAGTTTCTATAAATATATAATCAGTATCAAAATTTAATTCAAGTTTATTATTGTCAACAAGAACATAGTCTCTAGGAATAGGAGTTTTTGGAACTTCATAAACTCTATGTCTAGCAGCTTTATCTTTAGTATATATTTCTTCCGAAATAACTTCAGCAGGAGCACAAGATGCTTGACTATTATAGGTAGTATCAATAGTATTAGAAGTAAAATCTATCCCCTTGCCTGTAGAGGGGTCACATCCACAAGAATCCGCTCCTTTCTTTGGATTAATCTTACAACCATTACAATCAGCAACAATAAGATTAGGACTATTGATAGGAAGATTAGAATATGCAATCCTACAATTAACAGGAAGTTTATATCTCTTCCTTGATGTACGTAAAGCATCTAGCTGAGAAAGTCCATCAATGACCCAAGCAGCAACACGTGGTATCCAATCGCTATTATCAATATTATAATCATTATCAATCTTAGCTATTATGCGCTCCACGTTTGTATTTACATTGGTCTGCATTACGAATAAAATTTAAATACTTAGTTGGATCTTTATGTAGAAGTATATTAAGTTTATACTTAATATCAACTTGTAAATTATAAATGTCATCATAAGTCTTACATAACTTATCTGCCATTTCAGTATAAGACATTCCTCTATATTTAGTAGAAACATATTCAGTCCTTTTATAATTGAAAGGAGTTCTATAAAATATAGGAGATTTAATAAAAGTAAAATCATAAAAAGAACTCTCTTGTTTATAAACTCTATAATCAACAGCATCATAAGGTATACTTCTTTCTTTATACCAAATAGCTTCCGCGTCATTATAAAGTCTAGTACCTTTAGCTTCTAATTCTCTTTTTTTAGCATTAGTAGCAGCAAAGTCAAGTCTTTTAGTTTTAGTCTGCTTATCTTTATCTATTTTCCAATGATTAATACAATAAGTACCTATGCCATAGCTAAATTCATAACCCATGCCTTCTAGCACAACTTTATGCACTTTATTATAATACTTAATAACATAAGAACTATAAACAGTAAATTTCATGTTCTTACGAATCTTAGCTAAATTAATAAGTTTATTATACTTTTCAATATCACGAAGCATATTACAATACTTAATAATTTGAATTAGTATAATCTTATTTTTATCATCCTTTACATTAGAATGTAATTTAACTACTTTAGTGTATAAAATTTCAGATGGATTATAAACTTTCTTATTCCACTCTTGTTCATAACTATCGAGTTTAATTGAATAAGCAACTTTAACAGCATCTACATTTTCTTCAATATAATTATATAGTTCTTCGAGCATCTTCATAGTATAATCTAAACTATTCTTATATTTTACAATATCAGAATTAGCATTACTAATATATTGAAGATAATAACTTTTTAAATTGACATCAGGGAGCATAAGTAGAGATTATTTAACTAAATTAGGAGTAGGAATTTCATTGGTCTGGCGAACAACATTAGGATTAAAAGTTTCAAGAACCATCTTTTTAATACCATTAATCATATCTTCCGGAAGTAAGAATTCGTCATCATCATCAACACTAGCAAGACCTTCAATAGTCTCTGTTTGTATAAGTTGAGGTTGTTCAAATACAGACTCCACAATAATATCTTTAAGACTAACAACTTGTTTAGAGTTCTTAATCTTAATATAAATGTATTCATTGATATAATCATAATCAGGAAGATTAGACATACCGGGAAGATCTTTATAAAACTGAGAACTAGCTTCCTTAACAAAAGGTATTTCTTTATTATGTACAGAACCAATAGTTCGAACAGAATGAAAAGGAAGATTATTAGTCAGTCTTACAGGACGAGGAACTTTAACAGTAGTTCTTTTAACTTTACATAGACCAAGACCTTGAGTAATAGCAACGTCTCCATCAGGAACATCAGTAAGACTTAGTCTAAATCTTTGTTGTAGAACTTTGTCAGTAACTTTATTACTATCATGACTACGACGTATCATTTCATTACGAGAATGAATAATACTAAGTCTAAGAGCACGACGTACAGGAACACTATCAGCTTGCTGAACACTATGAGCAAGTTCTGAAATAAGCATATTTAACGAAGCCATATCATAAGTATTAGCATTATATTTATTAATAGTACCAAATATAATATTTTACTATTAAGATGCAAGAATATTATATATTTTAATTTTACTAATAGCTTTATTACGACAAACGGCTATACCTCAGTTAAGAAGTATAGCCGCAGCTTTATTATATTATTGATCTTTCGATTTAACTTTAACTATAGTATCTTTAGTTTCAATAACTTCATCAACACTATCAGTATAAGTTTCAAACTTTTTATAATCAATACCAAATTTAATAAGAACAGGACGAAGTATCCAATCCCAAAAAACAGGTGCAAGAATAGCAGAATTAATAAGAACAATAATCTTATCATATCCAGCAAAGTAATAAATAATGCCTACAGCAACAGTACAAATCATTAGTACTAATCTTTTAGACCAAGTATTAACATACTTTCCTTTCTTAATAGAATAGATAAATCTAACTATAATATAAGAAAGTACATTAATAATGAACATAAAAGCGAAATCAAAATTGTCAATAATCTTATTAACAATAGCATCTATATATTCCATTAGAGATTAATTTAAATATTAAGGAAGAGGATCAGCAAAACTAAATACAGTACCAGTTATTTTAATAGTATTAGCAGAACCGATTGGTGTAGTAGTTTTAACAACTAAATTAGCACCATCTTCAGAAAATACTGTATAACCACCATTAGTATTTTGACTAGTAGCAATAAAGTCTTTAGGTATTTGTCCAGATGGCCAAGTTCTACCAAATCTATTAAGAACATCAAACCAAGATACATTGTAAGTAGTTAAAGCATCGTCTCCTGTTAAAGCATAAGTAAAAGGATATTGAAGCATTTTAACAGTAGCATAATCATTATCCTGTTTGTATGGAGAATAATCATCTGCGTCACCAAGACCTCTATTAAAGATATTATCTTCAACTTTAGCACCGCTTAAACCAGATACTTTAATAGTTAATGAACTAGTAGTTGCAGTATCTACAACAGTCATATAACTAACTGATTTAGTACTATCTGTAGCATCAGTTCCTCCACCTAATTGAAAGAAATAAGGATTAGGTGTAGCTGCGCTAATAACGCCACCTAATGTAGCAGCAGTAGGACTTAAAGTTAAAGATCCTTTTATAGAATCACCTACCATAATAGGAGTAGAATAATCTCCTCCTAATTTTATATCTCCAGAACTTTTAGTTAAACCATTACTAGCTGTGACTAGTACTTTATCATCTACATATTTTTTGTTTACTAATACAAGATCATCTGCAGGAGAAGTCCAACTACCAGCGTAATCAGCTCCATAATAAGCTCCTTTATTACCAATAGAATCAATTATAGTAATACCTATAGGACTATCAGTATTAGATACAACTATACTTCTGGAAGTACCTCCATCTTTTTTACTAATAATAGAACTTATATAATGTTTAGTATCAGGATTACCTTGATTAGTAATACCAGCCCCAGCACCAACTGTACCAGCACCTACTAACTTTCCAACACCTATTGCACTAGTTGTGTCTAAAGTTGCAGTAGCAGCAGTAGTATTTAATAATACTAAATATGATTTATAAGTAGTATTTATAGCTCCAATTATTGCTGTATTAGAATCTGCTGTATCTCCACCAAGATTTACAAGTCCACTAGCTACTGTAATACCTTGACCTGAAGCTACACCTCCTCCACCTCCAGCATTATCATCAACATACTTCTTAGTAACTAGTATATGATCATCATCTGGAGAAGTCCAATTAGGAGAATAATCTGCTGCATATCTAATACCTTTAGAATCTATACTATCAGTAATTGTCATGAAGTTAGTACCAAGTTGAATTTTCTTAGTCAATCCTCCACTAACATCAACTGATAAACTAAGATAATCACTATGTGCAGTTAAGCCATTAAATCCTCCTCCACTGTTAGCTCTAGCCATGTTAGCAACAGAAGCGCCTAAAAATAAAGTTCCATTAGTAGTTCCATTACCAATGCTTATATTTCCAGTATAGTCTCCATTAAAAACATATTGATCTAACATCTGTTTAGTGACATAATCAAAAGCCTGTTTATTTGCGCTATAATCAGCAAAATCTCCTAAACCTCTTAATCTCCTATCATCTATAACGTGTAATCTAGTATCAGCTAAAGTATTACTATTATTAATATTTATAGACATTACTCTATTAACACCTGTACCTTCACTACCATTTTGATTTGAAGTAGTTATAGATAAAGTATTAATACCATCACTTTTTGTTAAAGTTTCAACTTTAGATGAATTTTGAGAAGTTGGACTGTTTACAACACTAGTAATAATACTTTTATGACCACTTGAAACATCATAAGAAGTTTGATGAGCTGAGTAATCAGTAGAAGTACTATTTACACTATCGCTTATGATATAGCTATCTACATTTATACTACTATAAGCACCTCCTGTTATATCTCCAGTAACTAATAAAGTATTACCAACTAGTAAACCATCGTTAGTAGTTCCTATAGTTGTAGGATCTAAACCAATATTGATTTTACCATCTTTTATGTGAGTTCCATACCCACCAAGTAATATTGATTCATCAAGCATCTTCTTAGTCACATAACTAAACTGAGTTTTATTAGGTGAATAATCTGCTATATCTCCAAGACCAATTTGATCAATCTCATCTGTAACAGTCATACCTGCATTAATATCAACAGATATACGTTTACGAAGATTAGTAATCTTATTTAATCCACTAATAGAAGCTCCACTTAATCCAACTGAAACAGAACCATTAGCATCGTCATTAGTATCACTTAATGCAAAGCCTGTAAGATTAGCAATAATACTTAGAATTCTATTCTTAAATCCACCTATAGTAAGCTGCTTTTGTTGATAAGAGAAACCATCTGCACCTACTAGTAATTCTCCAGTAGTACCAGGAGGCATAGCTCCTCCAGTTCCTGTTTCTTCAATATTAATAAAACCAGTTTGAGGAGCAGTAGGACTTAATTCAACAAAACCAGAAGCTCCACCTCCAGTAGCATCTTCAAGCATCTGTTTAGTAACATAAGAGAATTGAGTTTTGTTAGCCGAATAATCTGCGTCATCACCCAATCCTCTTTCAAATACTTGATCTTGAACATAAGCTCCTAAAGCAGAACTTGTATTAACACTTATTCCACCACTAGGAGTACCAATTCCCATGGCCGCTATATTAGAATTATCAGTAAAATCTTTACCTGCAGTAACACTAGAAGTATTATCTGTAGCTGGGTTAGTATAAACTATTTGACCGCCAAATGTAGAATACAATTGTATACTAGCATTAGTTGTAGCCCAGTTTCCATTACCTCCTAAACCTACAGTATTTCCAGATTTTAATAAACCATTATTAAAGATTAAACCACTTCCTAAAGCAGCTTCTAACATCTGTTTTGTAACATAGCTAAATTCTGTTTTATTGGCACTATAATCAGCAGCGTCTCCAGCTCCTTTGTTTAGAATAGTATCTTCAATAATGGCACCTAATGAAGCACTTGTTTGAAGCCCAACAAAGTTAAATCCTCCAACATTTGTTCCAAAACTAGCTTCACCGCTATGAGCTAAATAAACTCTAGCGGTATTACTACCGCCAATAACAATAAAATCTCCTGTAGGTATTTCTCCACCTAATTGAATATTATTACCAGTTTTAGTTAGACCTTTATCAGCAGTAACAGTACCTCCACCTGACGGAGTAGTCCATTGAGTATTATAATTAGTACTATCTATCTTAGCTAGTACTTGTCCTGCTGTACCGCCAGTTGGAATACCTTGACCAGCAGGACCTTGAGGACCTTCAAGAGAAGCAATCCATTCTTGTTCAGTTCCTACAAATTGTCCAGTTCTAATGGCAATTTCATAAGCTGATTCTCCATCGTTTCCTTGAGGATAATTGTTAATAGTAGTAACTTGTACAGGACAAGGAACACAAGAACAATTATGATTATGACAATTATTACACATAGTTTATTAATATATTAAAGTTCGAGGAGTTCCAGTAGACATATCAGTAACAGTAGAACCACTAACAGGAGATCCACTATTAATTGTAAGACCATCTATTGAACTAGCAGGACTAGCATCAGTAATTTCAAAATCAGGAGTAGTAAATGATGTTTCTCCGGCAGGTAAAGTAATTGAACCACTATAAGTAGAGCTACCTCCTCCTACTGCATCATAATTACAACTAAAATTAAGAGTTAAATCTTCACTAATAGCAGATCCAATATTCACTCTAAACTTATATTGATTAGTACCTCCAACTTGTGGATCAGCAGGAACATCTGTAACACTAGCTATTACAAAAGGATAATCAGAAGCAATAACTGGTTTAAAGAATATATCTATATTAAATACATTAGTATCATTATTTCCAGCATAAACTGGAAGATTTCCACTAACAGTAGTAATAGTAATTATACCTGTAGTATCAATTGTTAGATAACATAAAACATTATCACAAAATACAGCGCTTTTCCAAACTGATTTAGGTCTAGCATTAGCAGGTAATGTGCCAACTAAAATAGAATTAGCAGCATAAGTATCTTGAATAATAAATTGTCCAACTAAATGAACCATAGCTTTACTAGATACTAAAGCAAAATCTAACTTATATTCAATATCAATTCCCTCATATTGAAGAACACTGGATTTACCAGGTATTGTAGTCCAACTACCAATAGTTCCTCCAGCAATAGCATCATAAAGCATTTTCTTTGTAACATAACTATAATCAGTTTTGTTTAAAGAATAATCTGCTCTATCACCAGCACCTCTATTATTAGCATCATCTACAAATGTAATACCATTATCTGTATTAATCTCTAAGGCTTCTTTAATAGCTCCTACTGGTTTAAGTCTAACAAATGCTATACTATCACCATCTAAGATCATACCATTAATACTCATAGTAGGACCAGCTCCAGTCTTAGTAGACATACTTGCTGCACCTATAGGATTTAAATTAATAGTAACAGCATCACCTCCAATCTCAGTAGTTTCAGTTAAAGGTCCGCCTAGTTTAATATCACTACCAGATTTGTTAAGACCATTAATAGCAGTAACTCCTCCGCCTCCTCCGCTAGTAGCGTCATCTAACATTTGTTTAGTTACATAAGAAAATTGAGTTTTACTAGCAGAATAATCAGCTTTATCTCCCAAACCTTTCTCATTTATACTGTCAACAACAACCATCTCTCTAGAACCATCACCAAGACTTGTTTCTTGAATAAGAATAGATTGTTCCTTAAAATCAGGACGTCTATATCTCATACGAAGACCCATATCAGTAATACCAATAGAAGAATAATTATTTTGTTCAGGAGTATCAAATACAGATAATTCAGAGTTACGATTATCTAAATTAAGTTTACCTCCAATATTAGTAAAAGGTCTAACAGTAATATATTCCTCATCTAAATAAGTACCACCAAGTTTAATATCTGAACCTATTTTAGATAATCCTCTACTAGCAGTTATACCACTTCCCGTAGCAGCATCTAACATCTGCTTAGTTACGTAACTAAACTCAGTCTTATTGGCAGAATAGTCAGCAGCATCACCAAGTCCTTTTCCTAATATACCATCAGTAACTAAAGCCCCTTGTTGAAGAATTTCAATACCAGTAGCATTAAAACCTTGATTACGAAGAAGTTGAGGGACTCTCTGATTAGGAAATTCAGTATTAGCTGTAAGACCAATTCCTAAAGAAGCTGTATAAGTATCTCCATTTAAAGTTATAGATGCAGTTTTAGTACTAGGAGATAACCCTAACATGATCTTACTACCAAGATAAGAACCAACAAAAGTATCTTCAGTTAATTCTCCACCTAGTTTAAGCTTATCATCAGAAGTATCTATACTAACTCCATTCTTAGCACCTACTACTCCTTTAAGAGATTCTAACCACTCTTCTTCAGTTCCTTCAAAACCATTACGAACAGCAATGTCGTAAGCGGATTCTCCGTCACGACCTATAGAATTATTATTATTAACAATTTGTCTAGTAGTTCCACAACCACCTCGACAAGAAGAGTTATTACATCTTTTACACATTACAAAGTATTTAAAAAATTAGATATATTATTTAAACCTGCTATAGTAAAATATCTATATTTAGAAGCCTTTGTAGACTCTAAATATCTAATATAAAGATTAAGCAATTTAATTGTTTTATAGTCAATACTTTTACCTAATTGTCTAAGTTTAACTATGTTCTTTATTTTACTTTGAGCTACAACAATTAATTTATCATAAACTTTATCAAAAGTATTATTGCTATTATCAATCATATTAGTAACAGTTAAGTGAAGCTGATAATTCTTTAGCTATCTGAAAGTATTCATAAGCTTGAAAAATATCATTTTCATCAATACTACGATTCATAGCCCAAAAATATAATTGAATTTCAGAAACAGAATTAACAAGTTTAGAATTATCACAATTACAAGAGTCTAATGTTTTAGCAATTGCACAATCTATATCATCATTAAGTTGGTCAGAAATGATAAAATTAATAGATGTAGACATGCAAGGTTTTAAACTAGGAAAATAATTAATAATAGGTCTATCTACTATTAAATTATTTCCTGTAATACCTTGTATTTTATATATATCTGAACCTCCTATTAAAGTTTTGAAATTATCATAGATATATTGAGCATTTGTAACATTTGATATAACATCAGTTCCAACATTAGGAGTACAAGTATAACTATCAATTAATTGAACATTCATATATAGTTTATATAAACCATCTTCGAAGTTATTCAAATTAAAGTTTCCAGCATCAATAGTTACATTCTCTTTGTTAGCTATTCTAGGAACAGTAGGATTATGGAATTCTGTAGTATTGGCTAAATTATCACTTTGAGTTTGACGATATTTATTGCCAGTATAAAGATTAACTAACTCAAATATATACTTCTCAAACTTAGATATGGGATTGCCATTAGCTCCCCCATATCCATTAGTGTTTGTAGAATTATATACTCCAGTTTCATCAGTAACAATAACTTGAATAGTACTACTAAGTTCTTCGTTACGTTTTAACTTTTGTATTATAGACATATTATATTTATTATAAAGTACTTTCTTGACCTAGTAAATAACTATTAGTATAACCTCCCCTGTAGGGATATTACAATGACTGATCCACTAGTACGAGTTGTAGTTAGTATAATAGACTTTTTAAATTGCTCCATTAGTAAAACAATTAGCAATAAGATAGTCCATTATCTCATTAATATCTGTAGCAGCAATACCATCTAATGTAGTATTAGTAAGATCAATATTCATTCTAAAACTATTAGCAACAGTATATAGAGTAATAATATCTCCATCTTGACTAACTATACAACTATTTAAAGGTAGAACTGTATTATCTATTTTAAAATAATTATCGTTTTTAACTATATTCATGAGACTATTTAATTATTTGATTAGTAATAAAAGTAACATAGTTTTGAAACTTAATAGTAATCTTATTAGAAAAAGATAATATCTTTTCATCTTTATCTAGTAAACTACTATAAATAACAGAAATCATATCCTCTTCAATAGTAGCCATCCATTGTTTATCTAAATAGTCAGATACAACTACACCATTAATCTTATACATTGATAATGTAGAATAAACACTATAGAATTCAGAATTAACTATATTACTTATATTAGTTAATATAGTATCTTTGTTGGCATCAATATGATTATTAATAATAGTAGTAGACACAAAACTTACAAGACGCATACCTGTAGAAAACATAGAATCTTCTATTGCATTCTTACATTTATCTTTTTCTTTATCAATAATATTCTTAGTAAAATCTCTAAGAAAATCACTTATAACGCTAATAGATTGTATAACATCATTGCTAAGTTTTATTTGATTTGTCTCTTTCTTATTATCAGCAATCTTAGTAATAATTAAATAAATAGCTACTACAATGGCAGGCGCTATACCCTGTTTAAGGGCATCATTGATTAGTTCTATCTGATTCATAACGAAAAAAGGGTTATTAATATTAATAATATTAATATCAACAACCCTCTTAAAAATTAATGAAATAAATTGTTATTAAGGCTCTACATAAGTACCATCTAATCCTGTCATAACAGTTTCAAAGGTAGCAATTCCTGCAGCCCCAGTTGGGAAAGCAACTTGTACAATTTGGTTCACAACTTCATCTACAGTTTTAACTTTACGAGGTACAGCAAAACGAAGAGTAAATACAGTATAACCAACATCAGTAGCAGAAGGTTGAGCTAAAGGATCTTGATCATAATTAGGATATAATAACGCAACGTCATCAGTCCAAGTATAATTAAATCCTTTATCGGCAGCTGCTTTATTAGCTAGATCGCGGATATAAGCTGCATCATTCAATGCAGGTAAACCACGAGTAGTATAAGTAACTGCAAGACCTGTTAATTTATCAGCTCCAGTAAGAGCATAATCTACACCGAAATTACTAGCAGTATAAGTAATTGTAGCACCAGATACTGTAGCAATAATACCATGACTTACAGTATTATTGTTAATTTGTACAGCTAATGCAGCAGCTAAAGTATTAGCAGTGTACTGACTAGCAGTTCTGGCATGAACAGTTGGTGTCCAATTACTACGCTCATTAAACTTAACTCCTTTTAAGGTAATGATTACAGAATAATCACCAATTTCAGTAGGAGTAGGAATGGTAGTAGTAGCTACAAACTTAGTAGAAGCTATATAAACACTCTTAACATAAGAGAAGTTATGTTTATGAATTGGAAGGATAACAGGTCCACCTAAAGCGGAAGTTCTACCTAATACCAAATCGGCCATATCTTTAACTTCTACACCAGTAGCTGTTACAGTATCTATACCGTCTACTTTATAGTAAACACCTACAGCACCAGCAGCAACAAGGGGAATACTAGCAGCCGCAGTATAAGCTGCGGTACCAGCTAAAAGAAAATTACGCATAGTGTAAAATTTTAATTATTATTTTAATTACGAGTTACAGGTTTAGTAGTAGCACCAATAGATTTAAAAAACTTCTCTACAGCCATTTGGACAATCTCATCATGCAAATAAACTGGAAGATCACAACTAACAGCTGAACCAGAATTTGCACTATACTTAACAATCTTAGGATTTTTAATATAACCAAGTTCTAGTTTTTCAGGAGTCTTTGTAGTTTCACCAATATAAAGATCTACTATTTCCTTATTACTTACATCCACATTCATGGTAACGACAGGATAGTCCCAAGATTCACGATTACAATAATCAGAACGAGTATCGTCAAGTTTATCATTCTCTATAAATCTAGTTCCTCTTCTCTTTTTATCATTAACATATTTAACACGAAATGAAGTATAATACATGACATTATTAATACCTGATACATCGATCGAGTAATATTCGTCATCAGTAACAATACTACCAATAGGTAAAGAACCCTTTGTTACAAGAGTTCTTATACTATTAATAGGAGAAATAGAATTATCTTGAATTGCAACTCTGTCTCTAAACACAGTCGAAGCGTTCATAATAACTACACTTCTAACTTTTTCATTGATAGCACTATTTAGATATGTATCTATACTCTCTGGAAGAATACCTCGAATAAGTTGCATACCCATTTGTTGACCAATGGTTCGAAATGCAGTGTGCATTTCCGAAATGTTCATACTATGTATTATTTAAACGATTAATATAAGTATTAACCATAGTAGCATTATCAGGAGATTTAAACCAAGCAACAGCTTCTTTCATATTAGAACCAATGAAATGACCTTGCTCAGAATTAATATTCTGATTATGTAAACTACGAACAAGTTCTCCATGAGCTATAAGTTTTTCAATAGTACCAATAATTCTTGAATCTTTGTTAGAAACCATTTCATTAAACTTAACAGGATAACTAGTACTATAAAGATCGAGTTTACGTTCTTTATCAATAGGTTTCTCAGCAAGTCCTGCAATAACAGGAGCTCCTGTATCAACTAAGTATTGGATATAAACAGTTTCAAATAGATCATTATCACCCATTAACGAAACATAATTAACCTTAGCTTTGTTAAGATCATTACGATGTTTACGATCTCTCTCAGCTTCTTTCTGATCATCTTTAAAGTAGAACCTAATATTAGCATCAATATTAATAAATGCTAAATCTTTAGCCACATCGTTATATAATAAACAATGACGATAAAGAAGATAATCTTCAAGAACTAAAGGATAACCAAAAGCATATTTAGTACTTTCAAGATTGTTAAGTTTAGTAATCTTCTCTTTAAGAGCAATTCTAAGCCTAGCAGTATCTTTACGTGGAACTCTATTATACTCATTCTCAATTTCTTGTTCTTGAGCAACAATTTTATAATAGTCTGACTTATGTTTATAAACAAAAGTAGTATTAAAAGTTAAACCGTTACCATCAACAGATGCTCTGATATTATTTAAATACTGTTTTATTCTAGTAACAAACTCAGGATTATTATGAGCAATACCAAGCAAAGTAGGAAAATATGTTTCAATCTCTTCTTTATTAGCAGAAAGAGTACGAGAAGCAGATATAGAACTTCCAATATAATCAGTCTTTTTAGGAATAACTTTATCGTTAGCTCTACGATATAACGAATAGTTAGTAACTAATGATATTGTAACACTTCTATTGTCAGTATATGATAAAGAAGTATCTTCATTTTGAGTTGTATCATTAGCTTCAAGAACTTTCATAGCTGCTTCTGTAATAGCTGCATGTTCGTTATTGGTTCCCTCTACAGGGGAGGTTGAATTATCTGTCTGTTGAGGTGCAGGAGTACTCGGTTTACCAAAACCAAATGTACCACTCCCGCCAGTATTATTTTCACCCATAAAATTAATCTATATTATATTATAATTTACAACTTAATAAGAACATCTTTTGAGAGTTATCAACTTGTAACCCTAAAGAAGATTTAATGTGATATGCACTCATATCAATTTCAGTAGAAACAAAGTTACTGTCTGGAACACCCCATGATGCCGGAACATCGGTCATACCTTTAAGTACTTTAGCTTTGTAGATTTGTCCAGTTTGGCGAGCCATACGAACGTTACGATTTCCGCTATAAGAAGAGAAGTCGATAAAGATACCTTGGTGAGAAGTAATTGGGTGACCACTACGAGGGTGAATCATACCGTTTTGTTTAGCAGCTTCAGCAACTGTACCTTTATCGAAATAAGAACAGTGTTTAGCAGTAATACGGTGACCATCTACTGTTTTATAAGTACGGAAATAAGCACCATACTCTAAATTATCACCAGAACCTTGAATCTCTTTTTCACCAAGAGGAGTAAGGAAACCGTTCTCTTTTGAATCAAGCTTCATAGCTTCGTCAAAATCTTCAAGGAAACCTTTACCACCCATGAATACAATATCCATTTTACCGGTATCAGTATCTTTATCTACAACATCACCAACAGTACGTTTGATTTTGTTAAGAGTTAAATACTCACCGTAGGTATCATAGTTAGACTCACGAGCAATCTCTAACATACCAGAAGTATGAGGAACAGGTTTACCATTGTCATGGTCACGAGTCATAATCTCACCATTAGAAAGACGATTGTACTCAGCATTCCATAGACGTTCCTCATTCATAACGCGCATATGCAAGTGGAACTGGCGCATCTCTTCATTGATCCATAGTTTCGAACTACCTCCCTCTTTGTTCTTGAACTCATATTCAGTAATTACATTGGCAAGATTACCAGCAATTTCTTTAGAATAACGTTGGAACTCAAGTTGAGAAGTCATTTTACCAGGACCCATAGAGTTACTACGGTTACCTTTTGAATACGACTCAGAAACTGTAGGAGCAGATAAACTCCAATACTTACCTTTAGCAAGCATTTCAGGATCAATAAATGCATCAGGGTTAGCACTGTTAAATTTCAGAATGTAGCCATAACCGTAAGCACTTTCACCAAGGTCTTTTTGAACACGTACTTTGGTTACACCATCAGGAGCAATCAAACCATATTGTTCAATAAACCAGTGAGTTTCAAAGTGAACCTCGATTTCAGCACCGCCTTTACCTGGAGTAGTATTAGCAGTATTGAAATAAGTAACCTTATCAGTGAACTTCATACGACCCATAGTAGACCAAGTCCATTGAACAGTTTTAACTTCAACAACACCGCCAGCACCTTGACCCTCAGTCATGAAAGACAAAGGAAAACGATCATCATCCATACCATAATTATAGGTAAGGAAAGCATTGATTTCTACAGGTTTCTGTAATTGAAGATAAGCAATAGACTCTTCATTGGAATAGCCACGATCTTCATACTTTCCTGTAGAAAGTGTACGCATTTTATACATAACACGAATAGTTAAATTAGTAATTAATTGTTAATAACCAAGGTCTATATTTCCACCTTTGGCAGGGGTAGCTGCAGGCTTAGTTATTTTAATAGAGTTATTAGATCTTTGTTGGCTAGTCTGTCTAAGTTTGGTAACGTTAGTTTTATTAATAGCCATATCTACTAAATTAGAATAAGAACCTCCAGTAAATTGAAGATATGCACGAAGAATATCATCTTCCGTTTTAGCTTTAACATCTTGTGCAGCACGTTCTCTCTGATAAGCTGTTTGACCATTTTGATCCTTTTCAGAAAGATATTTAAAAAATTCATTAGGAGTAGTACTAATCTTTTGACCGTTTCTACTAACAATGATATTATCAGGAATAGTATAACCAGCAATGGATTTGCTATCAATAGTTTTCTTAACTCCATCCCAGTATTGTTTATTGTTAGCTATACGAGCATTTTCAGCTTCTTGAGCTTTAGTAGCTCTTTCTTCTTGAGCTTCTTTGTCAGACTCTTGTAATCCACTAAGTTCATCTTTAGCAGTAGCTAATAGAATACCAGAAGATTTAAGATAAGCAATATATGATTCTACATCACCTTTCCTACCTTGTTCTGACCAAGCCATTCGAATAATAGATTCATGTTGTGACTCGTTAGCATCATCAATAATGACAGAAGAACGATCTTTAACTTCGTTATAACCATCAAGATTTTTACCATTAGCAACATAATAATTAATCATGTCACTCATAAAGGGATATTCAGTAAAAAGATTATTAACAGCTTGTTCGTAATGTTCATCACGTCCAGCTTCAAGAACAGCTTCAACATATGCACTAACACCTTCAGGAGTGTTATCAAATACAATAGGTTGATTATTTTCATCAGTAAGCTCAATACCTACTGTTTTTTGGATAGTAGCGATAGACACTTGATTTTCTTCATCAGGAATAACATCCATAGAATCCATCCAAGCTTTAACTTCCCCTACTGGTTTAAATACAGAACCGTCAGCTTTAAGAATATCTCCATTAGCACCAACTGTGTATTTCTCTTCACCTACTTCAAGAATAGAACCAACAGCTAAATCATTAAAAAGAACTTCGGTAGTTTTACCTTGTTCTTTATTAGAATCTGCTCCTTGTTCTCCCTCTTTACCTGTAGTTACATTTCCGTCACCATCATTAGTTTTCCCACCGGGATTATCTCCGTTAGCATTTGGGTCATTAATGTTAGTAATAGGATTACCATTTGCGTCAGTAGTAGAAGTACCACCACTTAGGTCAGTAGTTTCTACACTGGTGTTGTTCGTGTTAGGAGCAGGTTGATTACCACCTTTATCGCCTCCATTACCACCAAATCCAAAATCCATTTTATCTTTATTAAGTTATCGAATATGAACACAATTATAACATTTAGCACGATTAATAGCAATAGCAAAATCAGCAATAACATGTTTACCTAACATTTAGAGCATCATTATTATATATACTGTTTGTGCCAGATTGTAGGTTTTGACCGCATTAGCTTGCCTGTAGGGATATAAGCCTCATATCCGATCACATTATATACCGTCAGAATATTAATCCCTACAATCAGCTATAAACGGCTAAATACAAACAAAAATAGCCCTGTCCTTATCACATAGATAGAACAGGGCTATTATAATTAACAATAGTATCAGTATATTATTTAGACTTCTTAGGACGCTTTAAATCAAACTTATTTCTATTAGTCTTAGCAATCTCAACTTTAGCAGCAATATCTTCTCGTTTAACCTTACGATCTTCGAACTTATTAAAACCATCAAGAGCAGTCTTTTGTTTTTCAAATTGAAGTTTCTCACGATCAACAGCGTTTCTACTAGCTTCAAGTCTTTGCATACCAGCTTGTTTATCGGCTTCACTAACTCCATTATCAAAAGATACCATATTAGCATCAGCTTTAATTAGTTGTATTTCAGATTCGATATACCCACGAAGTTGCTCTGTCTTACGATCTTCCTCCCCTTTTGCGGCAATCTTTTTAAGTTCAAACTCTTGTGCCATTTGGGCAGTTTGTTGTTCGATCTGTTTAAGACTAGTCTCATATGCTTGTTGGGCTTCTTTATGTTTCTTAATAAGATTACTAATTGTGGCAACGTTATCTCCTTCAATAGCAGACACTGCCATTTCCATATCACCGTTTTGTGCAGCACTAAAAGCAATTTGTTTAAGTTGAGCAAGTTTTTCTTTTTCTTTAACAGCATTTTTAGCTTTAATAAGATAAGAGGCATAGTTATGTTTATCAACATCAAGACTGATATATCTTACATTATGACCATCGTCATAATAAGAAGTATCTAATCCATCAATCCAAGCAAGTTTACTATAATCCATATCACGAGCATAATCTCTCTCGCGCATACAATCCATAACAAACTCAATAAGAACAGTACCCATAGACCCTCTAGTGATAGCTTCATCAGTAGTACCTTTACCAGCACTATTACCAATTTCTCCATAACGTTGAGGAGTCATATCTACTTGATTCTTAGCAGCTTGTTCAATCTCCATAAGCATCTGTCCAAGTTGAGTAATATAATCATTATTACTAGCTTGTAACATACGAACTTGTTGAGCCCTAAGTCCTGCAGAATCATCAGTATCATCATAATAAAGAACACCATCAGCAATCATTTTATATAAAGTCTCTTCAGCTACTTTACCTAGTAATGATTTAGCTATCATAAGAATAGAAAGTTTATTCTTAGCAAGAGCCATTTCTCTATGATAAGCAACAATATCATAGAAAATACTATAAGGAGTTACAATCTCTACAATACTAAACTTACCTAAACCTTGAAGTAATTCACTAACACCGTTATATGGAAGCTTACCATTTCTATTGAAAGCAATAGCTCTAAAACCTTTATCTGTTAAAGGATATATAGCATCATTACGTCCTCCAATACGAATACATTCATAAACTTGTGGTTGATAAACATATTCAATTGATATGTCTCCTATTGCTGGATTAAGAATATAATCATCTGCCTCAACACGAGTATCAATAAATCCTGCAGGATTTTGATAAGTAACTAAAGCTTGTCTAGCTTCCCCTCTCCAAACAACATGCCATTCATCATATAAACCAGAATTCTTACTTCTTTGAAAAACAGCTTCTTTCTTAAATATATCTCTATCAGTTTTAGAATATTTATTACAAACATCAGGAAAGAAAGATTCATAAGTACTAAAAGCATATTCAGCAGTAACTGGTGCTCCATTTCTAGCATAATAAGTATTAAGGAAACTTAATTGATTATCATCAATAGTATCTCCATACTTATCCATAATCTGCTGAAAGGTAACTTTACGACGACATGCAAAAGCATCATCATCTTCATGAAACATATTATCAGTAGAAATAGGAAATGCATCTTTAGCACTAATAGCTTTCTTAACTAGTTCATTACCTGTTATATCTGCATAAGAGAAACATTCTCCAAAACTAATAAAATCAAAATAACATCTAGCATACAATAAAGTATCTTCTGTAATATCTCTAATTACATTAAGAATATGCTGACCTTGTTCAGACATATCATCAATATATTTTTCCTCAAATTCTTCAATGAATTTAGGTATATCAAGAGCAGTTTGTGGATTAAACTCTTTAGGATCATTACCTCCTTGTTGCCATTGAGTATAACTCTCTTGTATCTTAACAGCAATCTTTTGTTGTATAATAACACCAATCTCTTGTTTAAGTTTAGCATTTTTAGCAAATACAACTTCTGGATTATTAGCAGCTACAATAAAATCATGATTAGACTTAATATACTCACCAATATATCTACGAAGAATACCATTAAGCATATCGTAATGGCGCATAGTTGCAGGGAATCTAGTATATTGTTCATTAGTAGCATTATAAGGATTTAGTATTTTCTTATAAGCTTCATCAGGAACTATACCTTGAATTAAACCATATTTAAGTTCAAGTCCTGCAACATCTTTCATTCCAATACCTTGAGCTATAATCCAATCACAGCATTCAGCAGCCCAAGTAAGAGTCTTTTCGGAATTAGGAATTCTCTGTTTAGGAAAATCATAACTTTGGAAATCATTAGTCATATTAAAATTATTATTAAATTGTTAGAACCAAGGTCTATTTAGAATATCATTATCATCAATATTGTTAGCCGTTAAATCAGGCCTATTTTCTAATAGCATTTTAGCAGCAACATCGACAGCTTTCCAAACAATACCTATAAGTAGCATTTCAGAAACTCTATCAAAGTTACCCTCATTACGCCATTTCTTTAGTTCTGAAATAGATTGATAATCAAATATTCGATGAAACATCCTAATAGGTTTTCCGTTCTCATCTTTGCCAATTATTTCATAAAGCATTTCTTTTAGTAATCGAAGAGCATCTAACTTACGACCACCATCAGTTATAACATAACCATAACTAGAACTATATTTTTCCTTAACATTAGCATCCCATACAAACAATGGTTCAAAAGCTAAATACTTTAACGCTCCCCACTTTTTAAAGTTACTTACAGTCTCACCCCTGTTAACCTCAGCATGAACATTTTTTTCACAATTATAAGCTACTGCAAGAAGATAACAAATCCAATCAGCTTCTTCTAATTTATCAGGACGTCCATAATAACAAGCTACAAGTTTAGGTTTATACCCATTAAGATAATGAGGCATCATCCAAACTTTAATACTATTATGAGAGTGTTTACTAGTTATTTGTTTTTTCTCTTTATCAATACCAACAGGGTCATAACTAATAACATATAAACCAGGAGGAATAACCTTACGTTCTATACCGTTCTTTTCAGTCTCAATTACATGTTCTGGAGCAAACCATCTACGGATACATCCATGAGGATCTTCATGAGATCTTCTAGGAACACCTACTATATAATCATAAACTTTCTTACCCTCTTGAATTAATCTAGCATTACTTTTAAAAGTAACAACCTTATCAACTATCTCATACATTCCATCAATATAGAACTTATAAGTAGAATCTATTTTAAGTTTATTTTCCCACTCATTAAGTTCATCAGAACTAAATATATTTTCAGAAGCATTACTAAAAGATTCAGAAGGTTTATTAGCATACTGACCTAGATAATTAATATATTCAGCAAAGTTCTTAACGTTTGCTTTCTTATGTTCTCTTTCAACTTTAGCAATTTGTAAACCTACAAGAATATTACTATTACCATCAGCATCCATTCCCATATTACCTTTATACTCACCTTGTAGTCCCCAACAATAAGGTTTAAAGTAACCACAAACTTCATGTCGAACATCATTGTCCCACACATTTTCAAAAGGCATAAAGTTATAAGCTTTAGGATTATAGAAGTTCTGTTCGAACACCATCATATTACCAGAAGTTGCAGTGCCCCAAGCATGTAAACATCCAGTAGTATAAGCACCTGTACGCATAGCAGGTTCAGTAACTTCCATAAAGCCATCAAAATTCTCCATAGTAGAAATCTCTTCTACTTTAATCTTAACAGCATCTTTACCAATAGCGCAGTTATTATTATTATAAGCAGATACTGAAATCAAAGCACTACCCCAACTATTAGCAGCTTCTGTACCATTAGGAAGTTTATAGCCAAGTTTAAAATCTGAAGCAACAGGACTAAATACACCACGAACAAAAGGAGTAACTTGTTCAAAGTATTTAAGATTATTAGTGGCAAAGTCAGTAAGACCTCCAGTCATTAGAAGATATTTCTTATCTTCTGCAACATGTATAACAACTTTCTTAGGATTAGCATTAACTTCATTAGCACTATCACTGGCCATCATATAAGAGAAACCACCACGACGAGTTTTATCAATAAGAAGATGGAAACCATTCTTTTGAGCAAACTCCATAATATGGAAAGTCCAATACTGACTATCTATAAACTTAGGAAAGTCTTGAGTTTTAGACGCTGTATTAGTATTCCCTCTATTAATAGTAGACTCATCTAATTGTTCAATCTTAACATAATTAATAAAATTATAATGAGAACCAGTAATTCTAATAGTTTTGATACTTCCATCAGGCATTAATAAACAAGGAGCACTATAACCGTGTTTTCTACGATGTTGTTCTCGTTTACGAAATTGTCTATGAGCTACAGAATCAATCTTAGCATTAGTATATGTTTTATGTTCTCTATGATAATCGGCAACTTCATGTAAAAGATGAGTGTTAATAAATTTAGTTCTAGGATCAATATTTAATAGAAATCCTCCACTTTCTCCAACAAGAAATAAGTCATCATCATCAACATATCCACATTCTCTTGCAGTCTTATAGTGAGACTTATCTTCATTAATAAAGTCTAAAAAAGGATAACCTGTCATATTAAAAGTATATTATTTAAGAAATAGAATACCAGCTACAGTTACAATTGCTCCACCTACTATAGTAGCTAGAGTTTTATTAGCTCTTTTATATTTATCATTAGATAATTTAAGACGATTATTATCATTAGTTAAATTAACAACTCTACCTTGAAAGTCTTTAATAATATTAGACTGTTCAATGTTATATAATTTATTTAATTTAATAATACTATCTTGTTCTTTATTAATCTTAATGAGATAAATACGTTCAATAAGTTTAGCATTAGCATCACGTAAAAAAGCAATTGGAATAATTACTTTACTTGTATCTGATTGTAGTACCTTGCCTGTAGAGGGAACAGCAGAACTACTTGATAGTATCTGACTGTGTAACAAGTTGTTTGAACAACTTAACAGCAGCACTATCATCAAGCTGATAACTCCTTTCAACATCATCTTTAAGTTTAATTTTAAGGTTATATATTGTAGTATCACGTTTACCTATTTGAATATTAATACTATCGAGTTTAACTTTGTTATAGGTTGTATCAGGTTGTGTAGGTAATTCTCCGTTAACACCAAAATGTTCATTCATCATAACAATAATTAACATTCCTATTAGTACACCTAAGCATAACCATACCCAATTACTTTTACTCAACTCCATATTCTTTTAGTTTAGTACCAAGTGCAGAAGTATATTTAGTAGATTTAGGAAGTCCAACTAACTCATAAGCTAAACTAATAGCAAGAGGTACTCCAGCATTAACAGCCATATCAAATATTTGATGAGCAAGTTCTTCACTATTAAGAAGATCTAATTGAATAGGATCCCAATATCTCTTTTTGTAAGCAAGAGCAATCTCATCTTGAACAGCAGGAATAACTTTTAAAGTTTTATTAAGTTTGTCTACATCAGCCTCTGTTTTAAGACCTCCCATAGACTTAATAATATTATGTATAATATCCCACATTTTAAGATCAGGATTATTAACTATACTAAAACCTGCATAAGTCTCACCACCAGTATCATCTTTATCATTAGCATACCCAGCTTCAGATATACCTACACGTTTAAGTGAATTTAAATAGAATTTATTAATCATATTATTTCCTTTTAGGATAACCCATGAACCATCTTATAAACCATTTCTTAATAGGATTACTAGTATTCTCATACTTTTCGTACATATCTAAACCTTTTTCAATACCATTCCAAAGTCTTTGAGTATGTTCAGTAGAACGGTTTAATGTTATTTGATAAGTATAAGAAACATGATCATTACCATATCTATCTCTACCTTCAAACTTATGACTATATATTTTATATCCTTCCATAATTTAATGATTAAGAGTACGAATAATCCAACCACGAAGAAACTTAATATTATTACCTTGTCCAGCAATACGATTATATTCACGTATTCTTAGAAGTTTATACTCTGCTACAGCAAGTTTTTCTTTATTAGTAATATTAACTTTTACAACCGAATCTTTAGTTTTAATAACTTTACCAAGTTGTAATTTTAAAGAATCAACTTTATTTCTAATAGACTCTAATGAATCAAGAGCAATAGAATGATCCCTAGATAATTCAAATAATTGAGCATCAGCATCATATTTATTAGTAGCAGTATCAACAGAAGAACTATCAACTGTAATAGAATCTAGTCTATCATGAATACGATCAGAACTAGATTTACATCCAACAATATTGAATGTTAAAACACTAACTAATACTAGTAGTACAATTTTTAATTTATTACCCATTATGTTTATAGTTTAATCAAATAATGTATGACTTCTTAGTCTAGTAGCATCAACCTCTTTAATTCTATCACCAAGAATAAGATTAAAATCATCTCTCCAATAAGGAATTTTATGTAGAGTAACTTTCTCAACTGGTTCTCTTTTAATATGATAAAGACCATCAGGAAAACGCTTAGGCATTCCATATTCATTAAGAACAAAATCAGAATCAATATGAGCAAGCCATAATCCTTTACAAGGAATACCAAGTATTCTTTCTACCATATTAGCATATCCACTAAGTTGTAAAGTATAAGCATTACCGTTACAATGTTGAATATGATTTAAAGGAGCTAACATACGCTCATCTTTAGGTATCCAAATATCAGTAGTTTGATTAGGTTTTTGCTCCTTATCTTTCTTATAATATCCAGACTCAAATATAAGACCTCCTCTATTAGTTTTCCAATCACCAATATGAAAATTATCTTCTCTAATAAGAAGTAAATCAATCATACCAGATAAAAGAAAGTCAATTAGGAAAGCACCAATCTCAGCATAGATTTTATAATCTCTCTCAATATACCATTGTAGAACAGAATATATTTCAGGATATTTATTTTGAGTAGCTTCAATAAAATCTTTAATATCTAATTGTTTAATATGCATATTAAGATTAGGAATATCAGCTACAGTAATCATATCACCTTCATCGCGTTTAAGATACTTAACAGCTTCTTTAAACATAGAATTATCTCGTACTCCATTCTCAATTCCATCATGAGTCTTAGTACCACGAGAACAAGCTTCATCAGTAATAGTTTGCCACTGTTGTTCTAAACGTTTTTCGCTAATACCAAGTTCTTTAGATTTCTTACGAAGCCAGTACTTTTTATCAAACTTCTCTTTGTATCTACCAAGACAAGTAGTCATAGACAAATAACTGTTACCAAAAGTATCAGTATAAGTATGACCCTCTTCTCTAAAGATTAGTCTAACTTCATCATAACGTTTATCTCTTAAGTGCATATTATTTAAATATTATTAATCATCTTCATCAGCATTCATAGAACTAAGTACAGATTGTTTACCTCTACCCATTTGTTGTTCTTCTTCATTTTTAAGATTATCATAAGCTTTACCTAGAGCTTGAGTAAGACCAGGTATTTCAACAATACGTTTATTAACTTTATCTACTTTATCTAGAATAGCATCAATGTCTTCATCACTAACTGCTCCACTTAGTTTATTATTAAGAAATTCATTTATTCTAGTAGTAGCAATAGAAGCAAGATGTATAGACCTTTGTAAAGACTCTAGTACAACACCAGCTTCTGTTATATTACTAATATAATATTTCTTAATCAATCTATTAACTAATAGATCAGGAACGTAATCAGAACTAAGATTATAATTTTGAATAGCTTCTTTAAGACATTCTCTATCACTAAGACCTCTTTCTTTAGGAGGACTTTTAGGATCTCCCATATAATATATGACACCAGCTTCTGCCATATACTTTCTTTTATCAGGAGTTTTATCTCTAGCCCAAAGCTCAAGTATATCTTTATCTTGAATCTGACGAACATCAGGAGGTCTAGGATAACCAGTATTATCAATAGTAATAAACTTTTCTACACTTAGTTTTCCACCTTTCATATATTACAATAAGTTATTTAATCTATCATAAGCATATTGTACTTCAGCATCATAAGGAACTTCACTAAAACAAAGCATAGAATATATAAACATTTCAGCATAAGCTCTACCTAATGTAGTATATATTTTATCATACTTCTTTTTATTCCTACTTCTAACACTTCTAACAAAAGCTTTATATTTATCTTCTCGTTCTTGTTTAATCTTAACATCTAAAACTATTTCACGAGAATAATCTTTATATTGTTCAGTACTAAGATTTTGTTTAGCTAATTTAAAATTACTATAGTTATTTCTAATAGCTTGTTTAACAGGATCTTTTCGAATACATCCTATAGATGGAAGTTGAGCAATTTTATTAGCATTAATAGTTTCGGCTGCGGTACATTCTATACCATCAATAATAGATTCAAAGATTAGTCTTTCTGTAGGATCATCTGTAAGTTCGGATACAATATCAGCTTGTTTCCTAATAGCAATAGTGTAATCAATATCAACATCTTCCATATTATAATTAAATTGATCTCCACATTTAACATTACGTAAATAATAAAAGCTGTAATAGATAATTGAACCTTGCCTGTAGAGGGATAGCAAAGACAATTAGACCATTACAGCTTTGTCGCATATTATTAGAATACTAATTAACTAGCTTACTAGTCTTAGTAGCATGTTTAAGTTTGAAAGGATCAATGATACTTGTATCGATATCAATAGAACCTTTGATATCATTAATTGGAATAATTTTAAATTCAACAATAACAACAGTATTATTTTTATTTTTAACCATGTTATCACGAACTTTATCATCAGTAGGAGCTCCATCAGGATTACCTTTAATGATAGTTGTAAGTAAATGTTGATCATTACCCATGTAAGCAATTACATTCTTATTAGCAATAAGAGTTGGAACATTAACATGACTACCTCTTTCTACATCTGTTCTATCAGCTATAATCTTTTGACCAACTTTACTCTTAACTCTTTCAGAATCTTCTGGACTAATCTTAGCATTAAGAATATTAACAGTAGCATTACCTGCTTTTTGTGCTCTAATCTCAGTAGCAAGATCTAATAGTCTTGGTTCAAAACATAAAGCTATAACACAATAATTAGGAGGCAATCCAATATTCTCTGTAAGAGCACCTAAAACTTCAGGAGTTAACTCACTAAGACTAGTAGGGAAATTAATACTAAAGCTTTTATCTGTACCTCTAACTTCTAACATAACTTTTCTTTTTAATTTAATTTGACAATCAATAATTGTTTTAACATTTAATTCAGGAACATCTTAACGGATAGTGATAACTGTAGCACCACCAGTTTTAAGTTTAATAGTCTCATTCATATCATTAGTATTATTAAGATTAATATTACTACGAGTATAACTATTAATAGTATTAGTTGCAAATATATTATATGTACGAGTACGAGTATAAGTAATACTGTTATATCTCGCACACACGTGTGTGTATATGCACGTGTGTACGCCTACGTGTGTGTACGTGTATGCGCGCCCTATGAGTATATTACGTAGTAATATACGAATGATATATAATATTATCACCATCTACTCCACCTATTACACTCACTAATAGTAATACTATCTCCACAAACAACAACATACACAGTACAATGTAAATTACAATAATAGTTTAAAATTACAATAATAGCTTAATCAGTAGTATTAACTTCAATAAGAAAATACTTAGCAGCATTATCAATAGGAATACAATTATAACAATCTACAATCTTAGCTTTACGATAATGAGGAACAGTAATAACTCCCAATCTAACAAGAGTATCTACAGCTCTTTTATACGTAACAATATTCTTATCTGTAAATACAGCTACAGTATGAGTTATAAAATATAAATCAAGACAATCTGAAACATCATTACCTTTATTATATTCATGATCTATATGTTCAATTATACCTCTATATAATTCTCTTTCACTATCATTAAGATTTAAACTAACACTAATAAGATTGATTAAATTAGATTTAATAGTACCTCTAATAATAGTAGTAAGAGGGATTATTTGCTTACCACTAGCATGATTAAGATTAATCTTATCATAAACAGTTATATCAGTTTCTTTTGTATTTAGTTTAATAGACATATCAATAGCATTAGTAACATTCAATGTTCACAATATAAACATTTGATGTTCAGCATACAACAATAATTCATATAATATATTAATATCTAATAATCCTATATTATACTATTCCACTATATATACTGGTGATACTAATCAAGATCATTCTATAATTAATACTACTATCTATAATGATGTTATATGATCGGATACAGATAAATATAATGTAGATAATTGTTGTTATGTTATTGATCTTTTATTGATTTGTGATTGATTTATTGTTAAGAGAGGGACTTGTACCGGTTTACATAGACTTACTAGGGGAACTAGATAAGATGATATACATGCTCTTGCTAGGGGTATAGAAAGTAGGCTATATATTTATGGGGCGGTGGGTACTACCTAGAACCCCCGGGGTGTTGTAAAGCGAATTGAATACCCCGTCAATCTATATAGGAAACCTCATACATTCGACATAATAAAACTTGCTATTATTTATATAATTAATCTTATAACTATGAAGAAGTTCATGTATTCTAGAGTGTGGTGTGAAGTCAACACTACAAATCAATTCAAACAACAAGACAATGTTGATAGTTCAAGTCATGACAAATGTGATGATGATATTAACATGAAAACTGATCAAGGTATCGCCACTGGTCTATGTATCTTTGGTCTTTGTTGTCTTGTTGGTCTTGTTGGTAATATACTAATTGGATTATGGTTATAATCTAATACTATTATGGGGATGATAAGTATCGCTACTAGTGTAATGCTAGTGGCTTTACTTAAGTTGTAAACCTCATACAATAACATAATTAATCTTGAATTGTTAATCTTATTTAAACTATTATTACTATGGCTACTACAGCAACAACTACAGAAACTCAAGATCAAATTGCTAAAGAAGTTATTCTTGATCTTAAAACTAAATCTATTCAAGTATATTCTAATGGCGATGACATTAGGTATCGTGTTACATTTGATCAATCATTTGATGCAATTAAGAAAGATCTTGCTACTGAAGAATATGGTATCGCTCAGGTTGATTACATTGACTTTGTTCCAAGAGTATTGATTGCTCAATGTATTAATCATATTGAAGGTCTTGACTTCATGTATACCAAGAAGAAAGAGACTGGTCTTAAAGGAGACAATGCATCTGGTTTTGGTGCAGCTGAATTGCAAGTTGTATTACGTGGAGCTAAACTACAAGTGAAACGTACTCAATTCAATGCTGGTGATGAATACACTGATGGTAAAGGTGAAACTCAAACTCATGATAATACAGGATTTAATACTGATATTGTTAAGATAGTTGTATCAGATAGAGTTCAAGCTAACCTTGATAAAATGTTTGATGCAGTATTTGCATAATATACTCAACTAGGAGAAGAAGGCCCTTCTAGTTATGGTGTTGTATCTCTGGATAGAGTGCAACACCTTTTATTAACTTAAATTATATTATAATGTATATTACTTATCATAAAGATATTAATAAGCACGATGATGCTGTTAGTATGCCTGTTGAAATATTTAATAGTGAAATTATTGAAGCTATTAGACAAATCACTATTAAACCTAATGTTTATATTAGAAGAAATAGTTTCTTTCTATTCATTTATATTAATGGCGATAGAATAGATGTTGATCTAAATAGTTAATAAGATAGTATCAGTGTAATACTGATACTATTTATAATTGTATTAATCCTCATACTAAACATAATTAATCTTGGAGTTCTTATCATTCTTTTAAGAGTTCTTTTAACAGTATTAATCTATATTATTATGTCTGATAAGCTTAAGTATATTATTAAACAAGTTGCTCTTACTGATATTAAATCAGATAATGGTAATTGGCACATAGATGATATTAGTAATAATATTAATCATCTTGCTAGTATTGTTGAAGCATTTAGAGATTATGCTGCTCTTAGAGGTGATGAAGATCTTTCTCAATTACTATGCGAAATCCATTATGATTTATATTAGTAGAAATACTATCGTCACAATAAACAATATTATCTGTAGTTGGAATAATAGCAATACAAGGAGGCAGTTGATCGGAACTATTAGGGGGAGAGGACTAGTAAGGATGATCGACTGCTAAATTGTAATACATTATACTATTAACTAACAGAATGAGATTGATAATTACCCATAACACCATTAATATCACGTGAGGGAGTAGTACTATCCCGATTAGTGGGACTAAGCTAATTATCATTATAAAGTAGGTCAAGAGAATAATGTCAACGGTTCGGTTGGTTAGGAACTTGACTACTTTATTTATTAAGAGTATAATAACAATATGTGGTATATACATCGGAAAGCTCTATATTATGAGACTACACCCTGAAACTAGTCCGAGTATTGTTATTTTATTTAAATGTAAGTGTGTATGACTAAGTGCCACAACCCGCACCCCACCCACCGCCCTAATCTTCGCCAATATCATCAATCTTAATTAAATCAGTCTTACTGTTACCCATTCTCTCATCATTTAATAGTATCATTATAAATACTATTACCCCTAGTAACAATAAGATAAAGATCAACAATAAATCAAATACTATCTTTAGTATAACCAATAACATTAATTAATCACTAATTAACAAGTATTAATCACTAGTTAATACAAACAACTACAGCTATGAAAGAAATAAGATCAGACATTGAATTGTTACAAGTATTATTAGATAATACACATAAAATAGGCAATGTAATACCAGGATTATGTATATTATCAGCATGGTTAGTAAATCTACAATTAGTAACAGATAGAGAGCATCGTAGAATAACAGATATAATACAAATAAATAAACCAGAACGTTTAGGTTGGGATGATGCATATTATTGGCCACAAGGAGAAATACCTATTAGAAGAGATTTTATAAAAAGATTAATAACAAAATTAACAGAAAAAGAAAAATAAATACATTTAATTATGAAAAAGTTATTACTATTATCATTAGTACTAGGAGTATTAATGTCATCATGTTCAACAGGTTATAAATATGTTGGAAAACAATCACGAGGTCAAATGAAATGGCTTCGTAATAACAAATCACTTAGAACTTGTAATTAGGAGGATTTAAAATGATAGTATTAGTAATATTAATATTCGTTTTAGCATTATTACTAACTTATTGGAAATTATATCGTGAGCATTTGAATTATCAGAATGGTAATCGGAAGTTTCCACTCTCATGGGGAGAAAGTTTAATAACAGCTGTATTATATCTATTAATAGTAATCACTGTAATAGGTCTAATACACTTAATAATTAATTATCAAGCAATACCATTTTAATAATATGGAATGGTTTGTAGCAAAATGCATACTACTATATTTAGTAGGAGTAGCAACAGGTTATGCTCTTAAATTATTAAGAGATACATTTAAATAATTAAGATATGAATCAATTAATAACAGCATCAATAGGATTATATGTAGATGGTAATAACTACTATCTACAAGTTATAGGAGCAGACACAGATGGAAATTGGTTATTACCAATATCATATGATAATGCATTAAGCATATCTATAACAGAAAATCTAGAAATAGCTCTAATGCCTAAATAAACAACTATTTAATCATTAACTAAACTAGCATATACAGTATTCTTTATAGGATATTGTATATTGCTTTATTTACCTCATACAATACATAATTAATTTTGGGTAGTTGACTTGTAACAGTTCCCTATCTATTATCATTGCTTTTAATTGTTTAATCATTATACACAAATTTAAATTTATTAGATTATGGCTAATAACAATCCTGCCGCAGCTACTGCTGCCGAAGAAACTGTAAATTCAGTTATCGAAACTCCTGTTAATGCTGCTGAAGAAGCTGCTAACATTGTAGGTTATCTTAACATTATTAAGAAACTTATCTCTACTGGTGCTAAACGTATTAGTTCTGTTAGAGTTAAGAACATTAATTTTACCGAGAAAGATAATTATACTATGATTAGTCTTACTTTGGCTTCTCCTATTCGTGGTTTTGTTCTTGATGAAGCTACTGACACATGGAAACTTGGTATGACCAATACATTGTATACTTCACTGTATGCTATTGCTGGTGCTATTAAAGAAGATGAGAATCTTGCTTTCATGGCTAACAAATTGTTGGAATCTCCTACAGCTGTTAACGTTGTATTCAATGGTGCTACCGTTGATATCTTACAACAAGAAGTTAAACAAGGTGAAGAGTATTTCAATCCGTTTACTACTAAAGAGCATGCAGAAGCTCAAGTTTATGATCATGATGTTATTATTAATAATGTGATTAAATTTAATCTTTCTAACACTGGTCAGAAAGCTGCTGATCGTCTAATGGATAAACTATTAGGCTTCTAGCGATTAATATTATAATAGTAGTGATAGACATTGATCTATTGCTACTATTATTCATAGTTTAGAATCTACCTAACATGCTAATATTTATTATATATACTGTTAACTGTTAATTGTTCTGCCGAGCATAGTGCTGAACTATGAAGTAGAAACACAGTAAATAATAAAATATTAATTATTTTGACTTTTGATTTAATTGTTGTAACTTACCTTACATAATATAAACATAGTGTTTGTATTATTTCTATTATTAATACTAATTTAAAAACTCTTATTGCTATGGCAAAGAAAACAGAAACTACTAATTCAGTTGATACTAAGTATCCTGCTAAAAAGAATGCTAAAAAACTTGTTCTAAACGCTAAAACTACAGATGTTAAACAAGACAAAAAAGAAATTGATGAACTTGCTAATGCAATTGAAAGTTCATTACAACCTGAAGCTGCTCCTGTTGGAGATAAAGTTCTAAAGGTTAAAAAAGAACCTGTTAAAGATTTAGCTTCTCTTGCTGGTGTACTTGAAGATAAAGGTATCGATGTTCCTAAAGTAGAAGAGGTTGTGGATATTAAGCAGACTGTACCTGCTAAGTCTCCCTTGCCTGTAGAGGGAACAACTAAACCTGCACCTAAACATTCTCATGATAAAGGTGCTCCTAATAAACCTTATCAAAAGCATCATAATGCTAATTATGGTAGACCTTATCAAGGTAAACCTAATGGTGAAGTATTTAGGAATAATGGTATGAATAGACCAGAAATGGGAGTATATCCTGAACATATTGTTCAAATGGTTCTTATTATTAAGAATAATGCAGAGATTAGAAGATATACTGCATTAGGTGTACTTAATTATCTTCTACAAAAAGGAGAAATTCGTGGTGGTGGTCGTTTTGTTGACTTTAAGTGGGATAAGTTTGTTGTTAAGTGTGGTAATCTAGTTAAAGAATATGAATATGTTGAAGTATTCTTTATTAACTGTTTTGTTGCTTCATTCTCTAGTTTCTCTGCTAGTGCTCAAAATACTATTGATACATTTCTTAATATTGAGAAAGATATGAGATTTGAACAGGTGTATGATGAGAAAGAAGTACAGTTCATTGTTAACTCTAATGAAGGAAGATAATGGGTAGACAATTTGAACCTGAAGATGATGAAGATGATGACTTCGAATACGCAGGTGATGAATTATTAATTCATGCTGAAACATTTGATAGAGATTTTGATCAGATTAATTATGATGGAGAAGAGGATGATGATAGTGATGATGAATTAGCTGAACATTACGGTCTATAGTATAAAATTAATATAGCTGAACTATTTATTGGTTCAGCTATTTCTGTTTATTTCAATAATTATATTATGAAACATAAACTTATTGCTGCTATTTCTAAGCATGATATTATTAGTTATTACTCTAAATCATATCCTAAATTTGAAGATATGATAGAAGCTTTTATTGTTGCTGTTCAAAATGTATGTAGTTACGTTAATTTAGGAGTTCATATTAGAACAGGTAAAGAATTTAAGAATACTCATCCATTTAATACTAATGATTATGCTGTTATTTATTATAATAAAGAAACTAATTATTATAATTTAGGCAAATGGAATAATAATACATTAGTTAAACATGATGATTATAAAACTTATATGAGTACTAATAGTATTCCTGAGTTTATTAACTTATTAGAATGTTTTATAAATAATACATCAATTAATATTAATCAAAATGAAAATAGATTACAAAAACAAGAAAGTGTTGGACGAGAACAGTCTAACAGACGAGGAACTTCAATTGAAATTGGAGAAGTCGAAATTAGTATTACAAGCGGACGTAATAGCTACAAAAGAAAGTCTAGCTACTGCCAAGATTAATTTAGCTGCTGCAAAGACTGCTTATCCTTTAGATGTATCTAATATTATTAAGCATAAATCTGAAGTAGATAAATATACTAAAGGTATTGAATATCTACAAGAACTACAAAAAGAACTTGGTTTAAGAGACGAAGATCTTGTTAGTATTGTGGATGATATTATTGATATTGATTAAGATATTAGACGTAGAGGTCTAAGTCACGGTAACTCTTATAGTATAATTGGTATTGCCTGTCAACTAAGACTTGACTGATGCAGGTTCGAGTCCTGTTAAGAGTTCTTATAGATGTATTTCTATAGCTTTAGATGTTATATTTGGTTTTAGCCTAACTCTTCATGGATGTGAGGATGTTAGGCTTATTTGTATTTAATTTAATAGTTATGTATTGTATAATTGATACTACTAATAATACTTTTGTTGTTGGTGAATTTCAACAAGTAATAGGTAAAGTATTTATATGGACTATACATGATAATAATATAGTTTACTATAAAGCTAGAAATCATCCTGTAGAAACATATATTATTAATGATAATTTAAGTTGGATAACTAAAGAACAAAAGACTACTCTAATATGTAATTATTTATGGTCTATTGTTGATAGATATCAATATCTTAAATTTAGACAAGTTACTTAGTGTTTAAGTGTTTCTCTTAAATGAAGTCGATTTAAGCGTACTTCTCCGGCTGATAGTTGATTGATGGTAAATATCTCATATAATAGCTGTTTTAGGCTTTCTATTGAATTGAAAGTATAATCTAAGGTTATTAATCGAGACTAATATAATAATGCGGCAAATCGCATTAAATTCGTTCACAATATAATAATATTAATTATTTATGGCTAATGATAACATTAAAGTTACTACTAATATAATTAGTACTACTTTTCATACTAGAACTGGAAAACTAGAAGTTATTAATTATGGAAATACTCATATACATTTAATAATGTCTGATGATGATGGTCAACATCAAATAATAGCTATAACTCAAAGTCAATTTAATGGTTTAATTAATATTATTAATTTAAAGATAGATTAATATGAAAAATATAACTGTTTCTCAAGAAGGATGTAATGGTGAAGTTGATATTAATAGTTTTCTTATGAATAAAGATGTTGTTCTACATCAAATTCTTGTCAAACATGAATGTGGTTTATCTGTTAGTATAGATCTTACTACAGAACAGATTAAAGAGTTTGCTATTAACATTTTAAAACAAGTTTAGTTATGGGTGCTATATTTAAAGTTGGAGATCCTGTTGTTTGTATTACTAAATACAAAGAAGATGGTGTTACAAAACATGGTTTATCTATTAGATATTATCATGGTAAAACTGAATTTAATATCAATAAAGTATCGTCTTTTGAAGATTTACATGTTGATAAACCTAAAACTATTTCTTTTGCTTAATTTGCAGCAGTTGTTCCTTATAATGAATATGATCCTAAAAAAGATAAAGATTATTATATTTCTAATTATAAAACTAAATAATATGCTGACCTTTACTAAAATTGTTCTGTTTGTTAATAAAGATAATAATACTACTAGAAGATTTATATCTTCTTATAAAGGTGGGGATAAAGATGTTAGAATATTTATAGCTAAAACTAACGGTTTTGGTTATGGTTTTGTAGTTACTAAAGTAAAGAAACATATAATATGAAATCTTTATATAAAATTAAAGAAGAAGTTGCTAAAGTTATATTTGATCAAGATGAAGATAATAGAACTGGTACAACTTATTGGGAATGGTTATTATTTACTGGTGATAATAGGACAATTGATAAATGTGTAGATAAAGTAGCTAGAGCATTTGCTGATGAATGTCTTAGTGTTATAGAAGCTAAAGTAGATAAGATGATTCCCTCTACAGGCAAGGAACAATAAACTTAAACCAAATACATAATATGTCTGATAAAAAGATTGCTGATATTGTTAATTCTGTTGAACAACGTATCGAAGAAAAACAAATAGAACTAGCTGATCATAAACATGCTTTTACTATGTCTTTAAGTAAAGAGCAACAAGCTATAATTAAAGCTCAAAAAGATTGTAGAAAAGATCTTGCTATTCTTAATGCTATTAAACAAGCTAAAGATGTTAATAATGGCTATTTAAGAAATAATAATTTCTTTATAGATGCTATTAGAAATACATTACCTTTTTAAATATGGCTAAGGGTTGTAACATAGGTAATTATGTAATTACCAATTCTACTAATACTTATCCATTAGTTTATCAACCTACTGTTGAATTATTTAATGGAGAAACTCTAATTGTTTATAATAATGGTATGACTTTACAAGCTGGTAAATGTTATATTACTGATCCTTATGGACCGATTGATAAACAATGTATTGCTAATGGTAATCATGGTAATGTTATTACTTATACAGATGCTCAAGTTAATTGTCAACCAACTGTTGAAGTACCATTAGATAGTGGAATTATTTATCTATTTATAGCTATGCTTATATTTGCTGTATATAGTATTAAAGTTTATACTAAAGTTAAATCTGTTAAATATGAAAAATAATCCAAAATATAATGAGTATCTTGATCTATGTAATCGTTTTAACGAAATACCTATAGATCAGTCTGATCGTAATTGGACTACTCATAAAGGTAAGCTTTGTCAAAAGCTTCCTAAAGAACAAGTTGAACAAACAGCTGCAGATGATTATCTTGATTATATAAGTGATAGGTGGTAATATGGGAAAAGAAATTACTATAGTTGATGGAGTTCGTCATATGACAAAAGAGTTTATTATTTGTGCTGCTATTCATGTAGATGATCGTAAGAAACATGAAGAACAACCAAAAGGTATTGATACAGGATTTATAATTGCTGGTCGTAGACATTCTGATTGTTATAAAACTATATCTAGTATGATATCTATTATACAAGAGAAAGATCTAATAACAATTATTCAAGAAGAAGATGTTGCTAATGATATTATGCATTTAGCTCCTGATGAGAATCAAGGTTTTATTACTTCTCATAATCGTTATGTTAATAGACATGAAGGTTATAAAATTGCTGTAGCTAATAATCAAATATGGCATAATTTATCTGATAAAGATCAGATGATACTTGCTAGTGAAGATTTATATTATCCTTAAATTACTAATATGGTTAAAGATACTTTCAAAGAAAAACTTGTAGGCATATTATTTGTCTATATTGTAATTGCTTTATTAAATCATTCTTATGATCCTATGCAATGGGCTGAGATTGGTAAAGTTATTGCTGCTATTATAGTATTTATTATTATAATAGATTAAAATATTCCTGTTAGCATATAGGAAACACGTGCTCAATCTGATGATTGTCTGGAATCTATGACTCGCCCCGGTAGCGTTGTTAAGAGCAGAGGACTTAAGCGTGTATAAATAAAAGTTGAAACCTCTTGAGTTGAATGGTGCTAGTCATCAAGTCGGCATATAACAAGTTAAACATTGAGAAAATCATGTTTGTTAAAAGGTTATTGATAATAATAAAGTTATGATTGTTAAATATCTTAAACAATTACCTAAAGAATATAAAGAAAAAGCTTTAAAATATCATAGTAAATATAATAAACATACAAAAGTTTATCCTAATTCTATAGGAGATGCTTTAATATTAGCTTTTAAATGGTCTAATACAGAAGAGGGTCGTAAATATTGGGAACATGTTTATAATCTTATTAAAAATGGACCTATTCCTGAAAGAACTTATATTTCTGTTTATATTAAAAAGAAGGTTATTATACCTAAACGTAATATAAATAGTATTTATATTAAAGTTAGTGATCTAAATACTAAATATAAAAAGTATAAAATGGATTCTCATACATTTAGTAGAATTGGTATTACTTATTATAATTTAGATGATGCTTTACAAGATGTTGTTACTAATACTAAAATTAAATTCAAATAATTATAAATTAAGTTACGTAAAATTATGGCTAAGAAACCGTATGATGAAGTAGGTGTTGTTCGTATTGTAGGAAACAACAAAGGATGTACTATTCAAGGTAAAACAATTACTGTTGATGATACTAAATCAACTGTAGGTAATTCTACTTGGGGTAAAATTGATTATCTGTGTAAAGTTCATGGATACCATTATACTATTGGTAAAGTAGAAAAACATTATACTTCTGATAGTACTAGAAAGAATAAGTCTTTTACTAAATATCAAGGTAATAACAAAATTACCGATAATAATGCTATTGGTAAAGGAAAAGGAAAGTCTACAATTATGGGTAACATGGCAAGAGCTGCTATGAAATCTACATCTGCTAGATAATGGGTTATGCCTCAGTTTGGATTTACACCTGTAAAGAAAGCTTCTAGTTCTAAGAAATCTTCTAGTCCTAGTAGTAAATACAATATTCTATTTAAAGATGTTGAAGGTGTTGTATTTATTACTCTTGAAGGAGTATATAAAGTACACGTTGGAGACTCTATATATAATATTGCACCAGAGAGTTATTCTTGTAAAGGAGTAAGTGAAATATATGAACTTGCTTTGACTGATGATATAGTTAGAGTAAGACATATTCGTTCTGATAGAGATAGATCTGATAGAGATCGTTCTATGTACTTACCATTTACTGCTGGTTGTTCCGTTAAAGGAAATGTTGTTGTGCATGCTAATGCAGGCTCTGTTTATTTTAAGATTAGAAAGACAATAGTTGATACTGCTAATCCTATTGCTAAACAAGCTATTAAATACTATAGAGATAATTATAAAATTATTACTAATGCAATACAGAGAGATATGATTGACAACTATGAAGTTGAAGATGTACAATCTGTCAATGCTGACGTAATGGACGGACCTGGGATTTAATAATGGAATTAACTATAGTTGAAAAGAATAAAGATAACAATAACTATAATCTCACCAGAGATCAAGAAATTGCATCTGGTGAGATGATTGAATTTATTGGTAGAGATTTTAATCCTAGTAAATATATTGTTGGATTAGTTGGAGCAGGTGGTGTTGGTAAGACATATACTATCAATTTTATTATTAAGAATTGTAGATATTCACGTAGTGTTATACGATGTGCTGCACCAGCTCATAAAGCTTGTAGAGTTTTAAGTGAAGCTATTGAGGGTCATCCTGTAGATACTATTCATAGTGTATTTGGTTTTAGACCTAATCTTAGATTAGAGAATTTTGATCCTAAAAATCCACAGTTTGCATCTATGGGTAAAACTAAGCTTGATGGTATTAAGCTTTTGATTATTGATGAATCGTCTATGATACCATTTAAAGTTGTTAATTATATTTGTGATAAATGTAAAGAGCTTGGTATTAAAGTTATCTTTATGGGTGATGATTATCAATTATCTCCTCCTAGAGAGAGAAAATCTACTGCTTTTAGTAGGTGTTATGTTATTTACACTTTAACTCAAATTGTTAGACAAGGTATTAATAATCCTATTAATCCTTTACTAAAGATGCTTCGTGATGATATTGATAAGAGACGTTATTCGTTTCTTGATTATATTAGTAAAAGAGTTGGTAAATCATTTTATAATGATATTGGAGAAGGATATAAAGTATTAACTCCTACCGGTTTTACTGAGCAAGTTAATCATAGTTTTTCTGATAAAGCTTATACTAGTAATATAGATATGTATCGCATTATTGCTTATACAAATAATTGTGTTACTGGTTGGAATAAGTATATTAGAGATACTATTATTAAAGATGCTGATAGAAACATATTAACTAAGAATGATTTGGTTATGTCTTATGAGACTATAGTTGATGAGTTCTTGGATGTTATTATTAATAATAGTGAGGAATATATTGTAAATGATATTACTAACTTTGTTGATGATAAATATGGTTTTAAAGGTTTTCTTGTAAGATTTCAACTTGTTCATGGAGGTATGGTTACTCGTCCTTTGTTTGTAATTGATCATACTGATAAGTTTACAATTAATATGTATCATAAGATTAAAACTACTTTAACAGCTAATGGTCAAAATAGCCATGCTAGTAATAGAGTTGGTAAGTGGAATGAATATTATGATTTTAAGAAGAAATATCTATTAGCTGCTAATATTTGGGATCATAGAACAGGAAAGATTATTCATGATAGAGATATCGATTATGGATTTAGTCTTACTGCTCATAAGTCACAAGGTTCTACTTATGGAAGTGTATTCGTTAATGTAAATAATATTATTTATGATAAGAATGGACAACCTTATGCTGATCAAGATGATTTACTTCGTCGTTTATATGTAGCTTGTTCTAGAACTAAGAAAGAATTAATATTACACTATGGCTAATAAGAATAGTAATCAGCAAAATCTTTATATTGAGCATATGGTTACTAAGATTATGATTAAAACTAATGCTGCATGTAAAGATTGTCCTTATCGTATTTATGCTAAGGATGATGAAGTTGTTACTTTAGGCGTTGGTAATATTAATTCTGATTTTATATTTATTCTTCCTACTTATGATATCAAAGCTAAAATAGGTTATGATACTGTATTAAGTATGCTAGCTCTTTGGTATGAGCAAACTTATGGTAAGAATATATTTGATGATATTTACATTACTAGACTTGTTAAGTGTAGTAAGAATACAGGTCATGATTTATATCAGTCTTGTATTCAACCTTGTAGTACTTTTCTAGCTTATGAATTGAATAAATTAGGAGCTAGAACTGTTGTTTTCTTTGGTTCTGCTTATGATGATTATATAGCTAGAGCTGATACAGTTGGTCATGTAATTCCTAAGAAGAACATATTTAAATCTTATAGTCCTTCTGTTTTATATTACAAAAAGCCTGATATTATAAAGAAGTTTTATAATAATATTAATAGTATTTTAAATCCAGATTATCATGATATTATCTAATGCTTATGATGTTGAGATACTACCTAACTTCTTTTCGATAGGTATTGTTAGTGTTACTGATTATCTTAAAGTATTTGCAGATTGTGTCAAAACTGATAGTAATGGTAAGAAAAAACCTGTTCCTTTAATTCAGTGTTTAACTGTTGAAGAAATAGTTGATAGATTGGCTACTGTAAAGAAAGATAAATTTTATATTACTGATAATGATGATAGTCAGTTGTTTCCAATGCTTTCAAGACTTAATCAAATGAGTCCTCATAGGCTTGAAAATAATGAAGCTGTTCGTACTGATATGTTTGGTTATAATAGTGGTAGGTATGATAGATTTATGGTTGCAGCTTTACTTATGTATGCTGGTCAAGTCAATACTACCAAAGAACTTATTACCAAATTATATGATACTTCAAAAACTATTATTGAAACTCAAAATAATCCTGAGCTTGCTCGAGGAGATTATTTTCTTAATAGTCTTAAGAAATTTGGTTTACCTTATGTAGATGTTGATGTAATGACTATCTTTGCTCTTAACAAATGTGGTAAGGGTGTAGATAAAGTTACAGGAAATACTATATATTTTCCTAAAAGTCTTAAACAAACTTCTATTAATTTACAATGGTATCAACTATTGGAACATGATCTTCCACCTATTGGAGAAAATGATTATAAATTATATTGGAATGATTTAAGATATAAAGGTATTAATGCTGAAGGTCTTAATAAGATTATTGATAAGTGGGATAGATATATTCTACCTGAACACATTGCTGATACTATGCACTATATGGAAAATGATATTTTCATTGTGTGTGAAATGATTAGGTTATATATTGATGAAATTAAACTTAGATATAGTGTTACCAATTCTTATGGTGTAAATGTTCTAAGTAGTTCTAGAAGTGATATTGCTGATAAGCTTTTTACTAAGTTTTATTCAGAGTTTAGCGGTTTACATCCTAAACAGTGGCAAGGTCAAAAGACTGAACGTACTGCTATGGCTTTTAGACGAGTTATTATTGATGATATTAAGTTTAAAACTCCTGAACTTCAAGATCTACTTGAAGATATGAAGAAAGTTATAGTTCATTCTGTTAACAAAGATTCATTTTTAAGAGAGGTTAAACTTGGTAAGTTAGTATATACTATTGCTACTGGAGGTTTACATAGTCAAGATACTCCTAGAGAGTTGAGAAGTAAATGTATATCGATTAATCCCTCTACAGGCAAGGTTAAGCCAGAGGATGCGGAGTGGTCTAACTTAACCGATGATAGTTTTGTTTATGTTCACTTTGATATTTCTAGTTTTTATCCTCGTATAATGGTTACTCGTAGAGTTGCACCTAAACATCTTAATGAAGGTGTTTTTGTTAAACTTGTTGAGTGGATTATGAATACTAGGATTGCGGCTAAACACTCTAAGGAACCAATTATTGATGGTATTCCTAAAGATTTACTTGCAGAAGCTCTTAAGATTGTTATTAATTCTATTTATGGTAAGTTGGGTTATGAATATGGTGATTTAAAGGATAAAATGGCAGTTCTTAAAGTTACTATTAATGGTCAGTTAATGATTATGATGGTATGTGAGGATTTGGAGTTGGGAGGAATAGAGGTTGTTAGTGCGAATACGGATGGTATAGTTGTAAAGTTATATAAGAGAGACAAAGAGAAGTTTGAAAAGATTGTAGATGATTGGAAAACTGCTACTAATCTGCAAGCTGATAGCGAAGAGTATGAATGTTATATTAATAGAGATATTAATAACTATTTTGTTAAAGAATTTAATGGTAAGACAATTAATAAAGGCGCTTTGCATCCATTAATGTATGCTGTTGATCTATCAAAAGGTTATGATATGCCTGTTGTAGCACAAGCTGTAGTTAATTACTTTGCAGATGGTAAACCTGTTCTTGAAACTCTTTATGAATGTAATAATATACTTGATTTCTGTAAAACTCAGAATGTAGGTAGACAATATCATGTTGAATTTAGTAATGGTATTACTAATGAAGAACTTCAACGAAATGTAAGATTTTATGTTTCTAATAGAGGTGGTTCAATATTTAAAGTTAATAATACTGAAAAGAAAAGAAGTAATCTCGCTGCAGGAAAGAAAGTAATAGTTCTTAATACTCTTGATGATAAGTCTATTACTCATCGTAATATTAATTATAAATATTATCATGAGGAGGCTATGAAGATTATTGATCCTATTAAACTTGGTATTTCGCCTAACCAAAAAGGTGATAAAGACAAAGGTACAAAAAGTGGCAAACATCTATTGAAAAGATATGGAGGTCAACACTCTACCTTATTTGATGATTTACAAGAAGATAAATAATCTAAAATGAATAATCAAGATAAATATGTTAAAGAAGTTGTAAGCGGCTTTCAACAAAATAGAGGTAGAGCAAGTGTATATTGTTTTGAACCTATTGAACCCGCAGCTGTTATTCTTGGTATGATAACTGCTTATAGAGTACGTTCTCCAGAAGAGAAAGTATTTGTTATTGTTGACTGTTATGATACTAGAGTAGCTATTATTGAGAAATTAAAGTTTAATTCTCTTAATGATAATGTTACTATTTTAAGTGCTGACTATATTAAGAAAGAGTATAAATATGATTATAAATTAATCATTACTGTTGGTATTAATAATAGTCTTGACTTTTTACAATTTGTAGGTACTCAAGGTAAGTATGTATTAGCTATTCTTACTGAGAACATTATGAATAATGAATTTATTACTGGTGTTCGTGAGTTTTTGCCTGCTATTGAAGTTACTGTTTCACCCGCTTCTGTTCGTGCCGATAAAATTTACTTGCCTGTAGAGGAATACAGGATTGGCGTTGATATGAATGATGAAGATAAAGCTCTATACGATAAATGTGCTGAATATATTGCTACTTCTATTAGTATATTCGGTGAATTTTATAATATTGAGAAATGTAAAATGGGTGATCCTAGAACTAATACTAGTGCTATTGACTTTAGAGATCAGATAGCCAGGCAAAATGGTTGGCATCCTGAATTAGATTGTACTAGTACTTTTAATAGACAGATAGATGATATTTATAATCCTAATGTCTTACTTGAACGAGCTACTACTTTTTACAATATTCTTAGAGAACGTAGAGAACTTGCTACAGATAATGCTGCTAAACTACAAGTTATTCTTGATCTATGTATAGAACATAAAGACAAGAAAATAATAATTGTTTCTAAACGTGGGGAATTCGCCTCAGCTATTACTGAATATATTAATAAAAACTCTTTACTTAAATGTGGAGATTTTCATAATACTATTGAGAGTACAATCGCTACTGACGAATATGGTCAAACTATACTTGTTAAAAGTGGTGCAAATAAAGGTCAACCTAAAGTGATCGGGGCAGTGGCCATTTCTACAGCGAATGCGAAGCGTTTTAACGATGGTAATATAAATATACTATCAATAAAAAATAGTTCGGATAGCAAGCTTAAAACGGCTGTAGATTTGATAATATTTAGCACTCCTACGGTCGATGGGATAATTGACTTTAAAACTAGATTTAGTGGTGTTAGTTTTACTAGCGAACCTACTATTAACTATAAGGTTTATTGTCGTGGTACTTTAGAGGCCAAAGTGCTTGCTGAACAAAAAGAATCGGCTTTAATTAAGGTTATAGACGATAGTGAAGATTTTATTGGATATACTGAAACAAATGACGATAATATTTGGTAGTATAACAGTAAATACTTATAATTGTATAGTTATTACAAAATAGCTCTTTGAAATATGGACGAGAATAAAGGAGGTAATGCTTCTGAAACTGTAGTTGAAACTCCTACTACAGTTGTAAAGAAAGATGAATCTCAAAGTCAGTCTAAAAGTATTAGTAAATACGAAGCTCGAGCCAGTATGTCTACATTGAATTTATTTGATGAAAAACAACTTGCTGCTGCTGAAGCTTTTCTAGGTAAAGTTATTAAAAGTAAAACTGGTGGTATAACCAGTGTTGCAGATGGTCTTGGCGTGCTAATGCGTGCTAATGATCTAGGTTTACCTTTTAGTACTTGTATTGAACATATCCATGTTATTAATGGAAAGACTGGTATTGATATTCATATTGTTAAAGCACTATTGTCGAGGGCAGGTTGTACTTGGAGTTGTATTAAAGATTATCAACCTCTGTATGAATATACAGACGGCATTAATGTGTATGTAGATGGAAAATTTCCTGATTACGTAGAACGTTGTAAAGACAAAGCTGAAGCTGATAAAAAAGCTTCTGACACTAATGGTTTAGATATTATTTATATTTATCCTGTTAAGTGGTATAAAGGTAGTGATGGTAATATATATAGAGATTACCAATTAAATACTACACAATTTGGTATTGCTATTAATCCAGCACAAGTTGCTAAGATTACAGCTGATAAGAAAGTTGCTGTAATTCGTATTCCTAATAATCCTGTTGATTATGTTACAGAGTATGAAATAACTCGTACAGTAAAAGGAAAAGAAGTAACTGCTAAAGGTCGTTTCAGTTATACTGAGGCTCAAAAAGCAGGTCTTTTCGAAAAAGATACTTACGTTAAATATGATCGTACTCTTATTGGTCACAGAGCATTTACATATGCTGCTAGAGAGGTCGCTTCTGATATTCTATTTGGTGTTATGGAAACTACTGAATTGAAGATTGTTGAAGGTAAAGAATTATCTCAAAAAGATATAGGTAGTATTGAAGAAGCTACTTATAGTATTGATTAACCCGTTCTTCATGTTAAAAAGTAAATTATTTATCATTTTAAAAATTAAAACAATTAAAGTATGAAAACTGTTGCAAAAGTAGGATTAGCATTTGGATTTAGCGCTGTAAACGCAGGACAACGTAACGCTAGTAGTGAACCACAAGTTATTGCTGTATCTACTGAAGGTAATTTTCGCTTAACCGCTGCTGTTTCTAAAGTATTAGGTTTACAGCATGGTGATAACATTATGTTTATTTCTAACATTGATGGTATCGATCAAGCTATTGCCGCTAAACAAGAAGAACTTGTTGCTTGGGTTGAAACTGCTGGTTTAGAGTGGGGTTCTCCAGAAGCTCTTGTTGCTCTTCACAAAGAGTTCGATCAGTGGATGATTGCTAAAGGTATCCCTGAACTTGATACTAAAGGTTTTGCTAAATTAGTTACTGAGCGTTTAACTAAAGATGATCGTGCTAAATATATTGCTCAAGACTTTGAGTCTTTCTTAGAGCAAGTTCTTGCTGCATCTGATGAACAAGTTTCTGCTGAAACTAAAGATGCTTTAAAACGTGATGGTATCACTAAAGAAGAGCAAGTTGCTATTCTTTCTCAATTCGTTACTCCTAAAGAAGTTGCGAAAGTTAAAGGTTCTAAACTTGCTAACCCAGGCGGTTTAACTGGTGCTGGTGTTCCATTAACCTTTACTGATTCTAATGTTTGGAAACAATTAAAGGTTGATTTAAAAGATGACGCTACTAAGCTTAATCGTGTTTTCGATCTTGATATTGAAGATGTTCAAAGCATCGAGATCAGCAATGGTTACGAATTAGTTCCAATTAAAGGTTTAATCTTAGGAGCTTCTGTTGATAAAGAACCAGCTCGTATTGGTTCTAAAGAAGCTTCTGATGAAGTTGACGCTTAATAATCTCGTCCATTAGATTTACTAATTTCTTTCTATAGGAATTAGAACGGTTCTACCCTAAGAACCAACTTAAACCGATAAGCTTGCTAATGATAGTATAGCTTATCGGTTATTTTTGTATATTAAACGTTTAATTTAATTATTATATATTCATGGCAAATGAAACTGCTAAAGCTGCTGTAGCGCAAACAGAAGCTAAACAACAAGAGGAAACAACTGATACAACTGCAGCTCCTCAAGAGTCTACTAATACAACCGCTGAACCTAAAAAAGTTCGTAGAGGTGTCGCCTCTGCAAGAGGTACCCAAAGGTTAAAGTATACTCATGATATTGCCCATCCTAAAAATGGATTATTTATTGGTCACTTAGAGAGTGTTGAGTTAACCAACATTCTAATTGGTGCTGATACTACTGGAATGCCATCTTTTAACGGTGAAGAAATTCCTCGTATTACTTTTACTTTTCCTACTAACGAAGATGATGTTACTAAACGTCGTTATGTTACTCTTAGCTTTAACGCTGTTGAGTCAAATGTATTGACTATTCCAGGAGGTAAAGAAGAGTGGAAAGTTAATCAAATTTTTGATTATATTCGTAGTATTCTTAATGTATTCTACTTTAAAGGTAGAGCATTAACTGAAGAAGAAGAGGATGCATTATCTCTTAACTTTGTTGATTTTGATGAACAAGGTGAATATTCTGCAGTTGATGTTGCTGATGTTATTGCAGGTTGGAAACTTTTATTTGAAAATGTTTCTAATATGCTTAATAACAATGCTGAAGGAAAACCTGTGTTTAAAACTAAGGATAATAAAATTATTCCTTTATGGATTAAACTACTTCGTCATGTTAAGCACAACAAGAAAGGTTGGATTAATGTTACTAACGGTGATCTTGCATTCCCTTCATTTGTTGGAGAGGGTGTTATTGAAATCGTTAAACAAAACGTTGTTCCATCTATCAGAGTTGATGTTATTAAAGAGACTATTACTCCTAAAGACATTGAATCTAACAAAGCTAAAGCTCCAAACATGGGCAATGGTATGCCTAATATGGCCGGAGTTGGCATTGATACAATGAGTTCTATGGGTGGTGCTTCAGATGGTTTCGCAAATATTACTGCGGATACTAATGATGATATGCCATTCTAGGGATAATAAATATAATATAATAAAAAGAGTTGGTACATCTGTATCAACTCTTTTTTTTTCTCTTTTTTCTAATTCTGTAATTACTGATAATGGGTAGGAGTATAAACACAGGTACACTTAATAAACAATATGTTCTTTCTAAAGTAAGTCAAATTACTATTTTTAGTACATATCTAAATTTATCCGATGCTACTGTTCAATATTGTATTGATACAGGAGAATTTATTCTTTCTCCTTTAAGATATGATATTAACCCTACGTGTGGGTTTAGATATGATAACAAAAATAGACTTAAGTTTAAAGACTTTGCTGGTTATTTTTGGGGTGACTGTTTTGATGTTGTTGCTTTTGTCATGTCTAATATTTATAAAAGACAATTTAATATATCTGATAAAGATGATTTTGTTAAAGTTCTTAGACACATTACTTTAATGTTTAAAGATATATTCTATGGAGAAGAAAAAGATATTAATTTAATTACTGATATTAATACTGCAATACAGAATATAAAAAGTACTAAGAATATTATAGAATTTGTTATTAGAGATTGGACTAATACTGATACTGCTTATTGGTCAAAATTTGGTGTTTCATTACATGATCTTAATCTTGAATTTATCTATCCTTTAGATCAATATTATATTAATAGACATATTAATCCTGAACCTAGATATTATTATGATACTAGAGATTTATGCTATGGTTATCTTCTTGGAAAAGATAAAAATCATATTGCTAATTTAAAAGTATATTTTCCTCATAGACCTAAAGGTGATAAAGCTCTTCCTAGATTTATAACTAATTGTGATCATCTTGAAGGTATTTATACATTGGATAGAAATGATTATGATATTATACTTGTTACTAAATCTAGTAAAGATAGAGTATCAGCTAAAGCTACTATTAGGTATATTCAATCCCTCTACAGGCAAGTGGAAAATATCAGAATTGGCTTTATCAATATCCCTCATGAAACTTATTATCTTCGTCAAAATGAATATGATTGGTTAAAAAGTAAACTTAATGCTGACGGAATTATATGTTCTTTAATGGACAATGATAGAGTTGGTAAGCGTATGGCCAAATGGCTATTAATGAATTTTGTTATTACTCCCTTTTTAATACCTAAAGAGTATAACAATAAAGACTTTGCCGAATGGCGAGAAAAACAAGGAATTAAACGGATTATTAATCCTATTATTGACGTAATTACTAATATAAAGAAATATGAAAAAGAAATTGTCCGTAAGCACTATAAACTTACTGGGGATTCGGAAGAGGGTGATACTGTCCCGTTCTAATGGTAATGCTATTATCATGGAAGCTATTGATGCAGATCGTGAAAAGAGATATGATAAACAGTCTGATAAACGTCATATCTACTTCTATGGTGATATTGATCTTACTAAGAAAGATGATATTGATCATATTCGAAATTATAATATAATTCAAGCTGATCATCTTGGTATGGTTTATAGTAATTTTGATTATGAGTCTGGTACTTATGAACAATCTAATATTTTTAACGGTGTTGAATACGAACCTCAAAGTCTTTGGGGACCGTGTATCGATCCATTACTTTGGTTCAAGTATAATCATGTACTATTAGGTAAGCCTAATAAAGTGGTTGTACGTAATGCTTCATATGATGAACTCAGATTCTTCCAATATTGATTTTTTAGTTGAGACTACTGAAAGATACAAACTAACAGTTGAAGTAGATAATAAAAGATTAATCAATACTAGTAATAGTTTTGAAGAACTTAAGAATATTTACGATGAACTTGTTAGAGATAATATTACTAGTGACAAACACATGTTAATAATCATTTATGATTATTATAAAGATGCTGATATTGAATATTATGATAGTGACTATGAAAGATGTTAAAGATTTAATTGTAGAATTAAGTAATTGCAGTTTTACTATTAAATATCCTGATGTTGATTATCGTCTATGGAAGAGTTTTATCCCTTATGATGGAGATGTTGATATTATGTATATTCTTAATGAAATATTTACTAGATTAGATGTTTCTGTAGAATGGGGAGGTAAAAGATTAATTAGTACTACTAATATGACTTATAATCATGATATATCATTATGTTATTATTATATGCTCCATATAGAAGATCAAGATCTTTATAATAATTCATTTGAAGCACTATGCGATATTCATACTAATAATATTCAATTTGAATTAGATAATCCTATTGTCGAAGAACCTGTTAAACAACCTAAAAGTAAGTCTAGAGATTTTGCTAAGATGAAAGCTAGACCTAAAGGTTTTGTTAAACAGGTTACTAAAGATATGTTTAGTGATAAGGAAGTTTATATTTATTCTAATAGTAAAACTGGTGAAATTATACAAAGTGATAATCCTGATTTATTAGAGGAATTAAATGCTCCTAAAAAGAAAGTTAAAGAAACCAAAGTTGTAGGAGTACCAATGGCTGCTATGCAATTTACTTTAAAGAAGAAAACATGATTAATTATACTTCTGCTTTATATAGGAGAAATAACCAAGGTAAAGTTTGTGTATGGTATCCTAGAGTTATTGACAATAATACTATTGAATTAAATCATGGTATTATGAATAAAACTATTACTGTTGAAAATGTTACTACAAGCAGAGATTCTCATGCTGAATTAAAGTCTAGAATTGCAGCTAAACGTAAGACTGGATATAAGTATCTATCAGAGGTTAAAGATAATACTCCCTTGCCTGTAGAGGAATTGGATATATTGATCTTCCTCGATACCTATCTTGAACGTGATAGAAGTAATTCTGCTGGAACTATGCTTCATATGCTTGCCAAAACTTATGATAATGGTGTATTTGAAAAAACTCCTAAACGTATAGGTCAACCTAAGCTTAATGGTTTACGTTGTGGTATTGGAGCTAAAATAAATAATGCTGATTTATTTAGACCTATCAGATTAACATTTCAATCTCGCGAAGCAACTTATTGGGATAGTCTTAGTGACTTAGAAGATTATTTACTTAAAGAATTACATCCTGATTTACTAAACAAAATGGTAAATGAAGATTATATTCTTGATGGAGAGATTTATCTATATGGTTATCCTGTTACTACTATTAATAGTTTTGCTAAAGATCCTAAAGCTCCAGAGAATAAACTTTTACAGTTTTGGTGTTATGATATTGCTATTCCTGATATGCTTCAAGAAAAACGTCTTGAACTATTAGACGAATATATGTCTAAAAATCAAATTGTACTATTGTTTGAAACTGATCATACTGAAAATACTAATAGACTTGTTCGAGTTCCTGATTATACTATAATGAGTCATTCTAATGCTATTAGGTTTAGAGATTGGTGTATAAAGATGAAGTTTGAAGGAGGTGTTTATCGTGATCCTAAAAAGGAATATCAATTTGGTAAACGTAATAGTTCTATGATTAAACATAAAGCTACTACTGATGGTAAGTTTAAAGTTGTAGATATTATTCCTGAAGGTGATGCTAGACCTGATATTCCTTTATTACTTGTTAGAAATGACATTAATAATTCTATATTTAAGTGTCATATTAATGGTTCTTTTGATTATCAAAAATCTATTCTTAAAAGAAAAGAAGAATATATTGGAAGAACTGTTGTAGTTGAATACGGTGAACGTAGTGGAGTGGAACAAGTTCCTTTCCATATTAAAACTGTTACTTTTATTGAAGATTAAAATAATAAAACTATGAGTCTATTTCATTATAATGTACTAGACCCAGTTAAGGATAATAAGCTGCCCTTTTTCGATGAGAAGAAGGGCATTTTTTATATCCCATTAAAATCATCTTATAGACATTATGTTGCTGTTACTAGTTTTAGTAAAGATAAAGGTATAGAATACTTTCTACTTCTATCTAAAGATAAGTTTGATGTTAATTGCAGACTATGTAGTACTGATACTTATAGTAGAGTACAGATAAGAATTAGAGGTGAATTGCTTACTTATATTGCTAATGAAAGTAAGGAGCGTGGTAATTTAATTGTAGATTACATAGAAAGTACTGATTATTATGATGTTTATAGGGTTACTTAGTATGCTATAACTAGTGGAGTTACTATTGGTAGCTTCACTGGTTTGCTCCGGCAGGTGATCGAATGGCATTGATTTGCTCGTATATAGCTGAATGTGGCTGTCTGTGCTATTATGTTATAGTATGTGATAGATTATATCAGATTACTAAAACCTAGCTTAAACAGGCTTAAATCGTCTCATAATAATTAATATTATTTTTGGGTTTAAAAAGTTAATTATTTTCGTATCTTACATTATAAATTAATTATATGGATATAACTGATATTCTATCTGCTATTGAAACTAATCCTAATCGTAGAGATAGATGTATTTCTATCTCCGAACTTATAATCTATCTTAAACATCTTAAGAATAGTATACATTTTATCGATACTGATATACCTTGGAAACAAGATATTAATGAACAAATCGTTAAAGATGTTCATAAATCTATAGATAAACAGATTGAATTTGCTATTGCTATGCTTGATGCTAATCTTGAACAACCTTAAATTATTATGAAAAGTTATATTATTGGTATTGGTGGAGTTAAAGGATCTGGTAAAGATACTTTTGCTTCTATGATTAATTACATTGTTGCTAAAGGTATTACATCAGCTGATTATAAAGATTGGTCTTTAAATAGACTAAAATATGATATTAAATATGCTGAACGTATTACTCATTTTGCTGATCCTTTGAAAGATTGTCTTTCTATTATGTTTGGTATTCCTAGAAAATACTTTGATAGTAGAGAACATAAAGATGATATGTATTGGAGTATTAGTGGTAAAAGATTTATTAAAGAAGGAGACGTTAGATTAGGTCATACTTATATTATTACAATAGATCTTCTTAAACATTTTACTTTAAGTGAATTAATAGAGCAACACTCTCATCTTGTAGTTGTTATTAAACTTCGTACTCTTATGCAATATGTTGGTACTGAAATTGGTAAGAATATGCTTCATAAACTACTATGGGTTATGTCTACTATTAGTAAAGCCGCTGATATTGCTGAGAAACATAAGATTTGTATTATTCCTGATATGAGGTTTAGTGATGAGCATGCTGCTGTATGTGGACATTCTCTCTACGGGCAAGATATAATGATCTCTAGGAATCTTCCCAATCGTGACGATCACGCCAGTGAAACTATGGATTTTTCTTGTACTGTTAATATTGATAATAATGGTACTATGCTTAAGCTTTTCTATAAAGCTTTAAATGTTGTTCAAACTATGTATAATAATGGTTAGAATTATACTATTCTTAAAGAATCTATTTGCTAAGAAAAAGACTTTTAAAGATCATATTCATTTATGTTATTCTCATGATGCTGATTATTTAGTTAAATCTAAATATATTGTTATTGGAGGATATAAGAATCATAGAGGTTTTAAATTAGTTTATAATGTATGGGAAGTTGGTGTTTGTGATCAATGTTGTAAAACTTATAAACGTAAAGTTGCTACTAATATTTCTAGTTCTAGACTTTATAATAAGTTTGGAATAAAGATTAAATTAATTAAAACAAATAATTAAATATACTGTTATGAACGGAGAAAGAAAGTCTCGTTGTTTCATTGGTTTACATGCTGATGATATTCTTAAAGAAATACCTCTAACTGATCTTAAAGATAAGACTGTTGGTCTGGTTATAGTTAATAGATGTGTTAATTGTGGCCGTATTAAAGGTACTAGAGTTAAAACTGTTGACCCTACATATAATTAGATGGAATTAGATTCTATACTTGATAAACATAGTATTAATAAGGACTATTTTCTAAAGATAGTTGGTGTTGAAAATGAAGATTATTTCAAAGTAATTGTAAGAGATAGTAGATTATATAAAGAAAACTTTATTGATCGTGTTAAACATGCTATTTCTTATATATTTACTGGTAAAAGGCCTGCTACTGAATTTAATATTGTTAAATCAGATATTCCTAGTCTAATTTCTATGATAACCTATATTAATAGGAAAAATCCTAGAGTTATGCATGCTTTAAATGAGATTGAAATAGCTAATTCTGTTAAGGATAGTAATCATAATATTAATCCTTCGATGGCTAAAGATCTTATTGAGTTAATTTCTGTATTTTGTAGTTATACTAATAAATATAGAAATGATGATCCTTATATTATAGCTTTATTTAGTAAGATTGCTAGATATGATATTATATCTCCTCTTACTTTTAAAGCTGATGAATTTGTTAAAGATTCTTTTAGTACTAAATCTAATGTTCTGGTTAATATTAGAAATAGAAGTATTCATAAAGATATTTATGGCATTTATAATGCTAATGCTTTTGGACTTAAAGTAATTCAATCTAAGTATTTAGGTAGTAATGAAATAGTTAAAATTCCTGATATTGGAATGTCTGTAGGAATAGTCTTTGAAATGAGAAGAAATGTTGCTACAGGTAGAGCTTTTAGGCGTTGCTATTTCAGTGACAATGATGTTGCTAAAGGACGTTTTGTTGAACGTAAAATTAGAATACCTGCTACTCAGGTAGAAGTTACTAAAGATTATTGGCTTTATTTTGTTTCTGGTAACAATGAGTTACTTAATACTCTTGATCATCATTATAAAATAAATTGGTTTACTGTTAATCAAATTAAAGGTAAACATATTACTGAAATTACTCAATCTTACGGATATTAATATGTCGTTATATAATATTGAAAATGAACTTTTAGCAATATTTGCTGAAATTGAAGAAAATGAAGGAGAATTGTCTCCTGAATTAGCTGCTAAACTTGATCTTACACAAGACAATCTTAAAGAGAAGCTTAGTGATTATGTTAAAGCTATTCGTTCTTGGGAGGGAGATGTTGCTTCAGTTGAGTCTGAAGTTAAACGCCTCAATGCTAATAAGTTAGTTAAACAAAATCGTATTGATCGATTGAAGACAGCTATGCTTCAAGCTGTTACTTTATTTGGTATGGATGGTAAGTCCGGAAATAAAGTTATTGATCTTCCTACTATTAAGTTGTTTACAAAAACTACTCCATCTGCTGAAATAGATGATGTTCGTATTAATCTATTAATGAATGAACTTAACAGATATGTATCTGAACTTGTTGACAATGGTGTATTGTACACTGCTCAAGATGTTGAATTACAAGGTATATTAGATTCTATTAATGCTAATGTTAAAGCTGAATTTGAAGCTAATAGTGTTGAAGATTTAGGATTAAATGGTGTTAAACATTTTATCCCTTTCACTTTAAGTGATTTAACTAATCTTACTATTGAAATTAATAATACTAGAAGTGTTTATGATTTCTTTAGAGACGGTAGAGAAAGTTTAATTAGTTTAGCTAAGAATCCTTTTACTACTAAAATCGTTGCTAAAACTAGTAAAACTGATTGGAAAAAAGGAATTGAAGTTGTTGATATTATGAATAATAATGTTGATGGTGAAAATTGTCCTGATTTAGTTAGTTACCCTAGTGTTGCTAAAATTGTTAAAGGTGTAAGCCTACAAATGAGATAATATGTTTGTCATATTTGATGAAGATAATGTTCTCGTTAAGAGACTTAAAGTAGAAGCTAATATTATATTAGCTTCTACTAAAGATAATGATCCTCAACTTGATTATACATTTGATAAATTCTCTAAGTTAATTCATATTGCTGCTAATATAGATTATCATTATCATAATCATAAAGAAATAGCTAATGATTTTAATACTTTACTAAATATTATTATAGGTAAACCTTTAACTTCTTTAACTTTTGATAAAGATGAGTTTTATGTTGATGATGTTGATAATGGAGAAGGTAAAAGTGTTTTATTTAATAAAAGATATGAACATATAAGAAAAGATATTGATATCAATACTGGTATATCTAATATTATCAATCTTAATGCTTATACTCCTATTGCTAAAAAGTTTTATATAGATATTACTAAACTAGAAGTTAATATACCTTTAGGATGGTCAGGTTTACGTAATATTCCTATTTTTATTACTAAAGGTGGTAATATGACTGGTGAATATATAATGTATTGTTCTATTGATCCAGATTATATATTAAAAAATAATATTGATATTACTATTCCTATAGAATTACCTTTAAGTATTATTAGAACTAAAGAAGCTGATCTTTATACTATTGATTTTAGAGATCCTAATCTTAAACTTCTAATGACTAATTATACTGTTCCTATTTTAATGAATAAAGATATTATTAAATATGATATTCGTAAGTATGTTAAACTTAAAAGATAAATTAAAACAGTGGTTATACAATTGGTGTTATAATTATGTTCGTAAAAGAGGAGGATTTCCTAATAAAATAAATGTTCCTATTAATACTTATAATTCTATAGATATTAGAGTTGACTATAGTATTGAACCTAATAGTATAAGTAGTCGTGAACATCTTGTATTAAAAGCTAATGTTGATATTAAACAAGATATTCTCAAAGAAATCGAACCTTATATTAATATTACTGAAAAAGATGATGATTGGGATAATAGTTACGGATTTCGCAATACAATATATACTGCTAAAATAACTGTTATTGATAAACGAAAAGATTTAAATAAATAATATAATATGTCGATTGTTAGAACTGCTCCTTTTATTTTTAAAGGTGTTCATGATGTTAGTCATTGTAAGACTTCTGAAGAAGTTATGATTGCTGCTAAGTTGAATTGGGAAGTTGCTAAGTGTGAACTAGTTGCTAAAATGCCTGCCTCTGATAATGATTCTTCTCGTGACGATGGATTTATTCGTGGTAGTGAATTTTATAAAGATGTTCCTAATGATTATTCTATTTATCGTACTGATAATAATACTCCATTAGGAGTTGTTAAAGGTAGATATACTCCTGTACAGAACATTGAAGCTTTTAAATTCTTTGATGATGCAATTGGTAAAGATAAAGCTATATTTCAAACTGCAGGTTGTTTTGGTAATGGTGAACGTATATTTGTTTCAGCTAAACTTCCTAAAGGTATTATGGTTCATGGAGAAGATCCTGTAGATAACTATTTAGTATTTACTACTACTCATGATGGAAGTGGTGGAGTTAAAGCTTTACTTACTCCAATTAGAGTATATTGTATGAATACTCTTACCGCAGCTATTGCTACTTCTACTAATTATATATCTTTCCGTCATACTAAATCTGTTAATGATAATCTTAATAGAGGTGCTGAAATTCTTGGTATTTGTAAACAAAGGATTGATAATGTATCTACTTATTATGAACAGATGTATAAGAAAGTATTTAACGATAAGCAAGCTCAAACAGCTTTTGCTTCTGTTATTCTTAATCAAGCAGAATTAACTGCTATAGAAATGACCGGTCATACTGTAGAACAAATTGTTTCTAAAAATTGGAGTGCTATTGAAGATGCTGGTATAAGTATGAAGAAAGTAAATACTCTTAATAAGATTAATAATTATTATCACAACGGTCCTGCTCAAAGAGAAATTCTTGGAACTGGTTGGGGAGTGTTTAATGCTATTACTGGTTATTATTCTAATATAGATGAAGCTATTGGTCTTAAACGTATGGATAGTTTACTATACGGAGATAAGGCTAATAAGATTGAGTCTTCTGCTAATCTAATACTTACTTTTTAATATATAAATATGAATGCACTTGAAGATGTAAAACAATTTCACAAGCTATTTGATCATCCTGTTCTTGAAACTCCTACTATTCCTTCTGCTAAAAGAGTAGAATTAAGGATTAATTTGCTACAAGAAGAACTTAAAGAACTTAAAATAGCCGCTGAAGCTGGAGATATTGTAGAAGTTGCTGATGCTTTAGCAGATATACAATATGTTCTTGCTGGAGCTATTCATGAGTTTGGATTAGGGAATTTATTTCCTAAAGTTTTTGCTGAAGTTCAACGTTCTAATATGAGCAAAGCTTGTGAGACTATTGAACAAGCTAAAGTTACTGCTGAATTTCATTCTGAAAAGAATGGCCCTTGTAGATATTTTTCTAAAGAAGTTTATGATTTTGATACAAAAGGTTATAAAGAAGTTTATATAGTTGTTCGTGATTCTGACGATAAAACTATGAAGTCTGTTGGATATAGTCCTGCTGATTTATCGTTTATTAAAGGAGGTTTATAATGAACTTATTTGGATTGGGTAAAAGTAAAGATAGTAAAACCTTGCCTGTAGAGGGAACAGGAAAGACAACTATTTCTGTTAATACTTCTGATAAAGAAGATCGTATTGAAGTTATTAAAGATGGAGAAATTATTCTTATTTCTGCTCAGGAATTTTTGTTTAAACGTAATCATGATGGTAAGTCTAGTAATTTTAGACTTATAGGTACTACTGGTAGTATGATACTTAGTGAAGAAGAACTAAGTTTTATATTTGCTGAATATACTAAACTTTGTAAGTAAGCTATGAAACTATTTTTCTTTGATTTAGAGCTAACAGGAACTAATGTTGAAAAACATGGTGTTCATCAGATTAGTGGTAAAATTATTATAGATGGTGAAGTTAAAGAAGAATTCGACTTTAAAGTACGTCCTCACCCATCTGCTTTTGTTGCTCAGGATGCTTTAGATGTTTGTCAAGTAACTTATCAACAAATATATGCTTATCCTACTATGCAAGAAGTTTCTAAATTACTATTTGAAATGCTTGCTAAATATACTGATTTTAAAGATGCTTCTGATAGATTTCATATGGTAGCTTATAATGGTCAAGTTTGTGATTTTCCATTTCTTGCTAAATGGTTTGTTCGCAATGGTAATTTTGACTTTTATAAAATATTCTATTCTGTTGTTATTGATGTTATGGTTTTAGCTGCTGATCATTTGTCTAATAAAAGACATCTTATGGCTAATTTCAAACAAAGTACTGTAGCTGAGTTTCTAGGGATAGAAATTGATAAAACTAAGTTACATGATGGTATTTATGATATAGGTATATGTCATAAAATATATGATATTGTTTCTGGTAAATATTAAGTTATGAGTGACTTTAATGACCTAGAAAAAATGTTTTATAATCCTAAAGCTTATAATATTATACCTTTTGAAAATGTATTTAATAAGCTTAATGATGAAAGTAGATTATTTAAACCATATTATATGAATAATGAAACTGTTGCTTCTAAAGAAGCTATTGATGCTCAAGACGAAATGAACTCTATTAGAGTTGAAATTGCTCGTCTTATGACTAGAGTTAATAAGATGAACTTTACTCATAGAAGTAGAGAAAAATCTATTATCTTTAGTAACCTTGAAGTTGCTCATTTATATGTAACTCAAGATATTGAAGTTAATCACAAATTATAATGAACGAATATAATTTTAGTATTATTTTAGATGCTGTTATACACGGTGCTAAAATAGCTAGAAAAGGTTGGAATGGTAAGAATATGTTTGTATATTATGTACCAGCATCTTCTTATCCTGCTGCAACAAAAATAGCTAAAGAAGAATTTGGTGATATTGTTGATTATAATGCTTATCTAGCTATTAAAAATGTAAATGGTACTGTTAGTACTTGGGTTCCTAGTATTAATGATATTCTTGCTGAAGATTGGGTAATTGTAGACTAATATGTCAGTTCCAATGCATCCTGTAACCTCATCCAATATTAGTTATATTGGATGGGAAGATAATACTCTTATTATTAAGTTTAAGAATAATAGAGTTTATCAATATTCTGCTGTTCCTAAAGAAGTATTTGATGAAATGTTAGCTTCTAGTTCTGTTGGTAGTTATTATCATCATAACATTAAAGGACATTATAATTCGGAGGAAATATAATGGAACTTAGTGCTATCTATGTTAAACATATTCTTGCTGAATATGATGAAGTTGAAAGAGTTCAACGTTGTATAATATGTGGTGAAATTATTCATGATTATAGAAATGCTATATTTGAATCTCAAGAAGATGCTGATAATAATAAAGGATGGGTAGAAGGAGAACATTATGTTAGTTATGGAAATCCTCAATACTTTTGGAGTACACCTCCAGTTCAAAATAATGAAACTAAAATTGTTAATTGTAAATAATATAATAATATGAATTTCGGAGAAGCTATTGAAGCTATAAAAGAAGGACAAGCTGTTGCTCGTTCTGGTTGGAACGGTAAAGGTATGTTTGTTTTTATGCGTCCAGCTGATGCTATACCTGTAGATGTTGTGATACATAATATTAAATCTTTACCTCAGGTAGTTAAAGATTACTTTGTTGCACAATTTGCTCATACTAAAGAGGAAGAACAAAAAGGTAAAAATCTTATAAGTTTTACTCCATATCTTTGTATGAAAGCTGCTGATAACAGTATTGTTAATGGTTGGCTTGCTAGTCAAACTGATATGTTAGCTACTGATTGGGAACTTTTTAAAATTACCAATGATTAAGGCACAAATAGTTGCCGATAGTCTTTCTCCTAATGGAGATCGACTTGTTTCTTTACTATGTACATTCCCACGTATTATACTAGCTGAAGTTAATACTCATAGAATGCTTTCTAAGAATACTGCTAGTAGTCGAGCTATTCCTTTTAAGAAGATGGTTGAATCTGTTAATACTAATCCTTTTATACCTATAGCTTGGCAAATAGATCATAAAGGAATGCAAGGTACCGAATATCTTACTGCTCCTATAGATGTAGCTTATGCTCATGATGAGTGGATTGGCGCTAAACACAATGCTGTTAAGTATGCTTCTATTATGAATGAGAATTGTAAAGTTACTAAACAACTCGCTAATCGTCTACTTGAACCTTTCATGTGGACTACTATGCTTATTACCGGTAGTCTTGAACAAGGTTGGGATAATTTCTTTAATCTTCGTTGTCCTAGTTATAAATTACATAGTGGCGATGATCATAAAGTTTATAAATCTTGGAAAGATGCTATTGTTGATTATCCTGCGGCTAAAGATGCATCCATTATAGATCGTCTTAAACTTAATACAGGTGCTGCTGAAATACATATGATGGCTTTAGCTGAATGTATTTGGGATGCTTTTAATGAGTCTACTCCTAAACAACTTAAAGCTGGAGATTGGCATATTCCTTTTGAAAAGATTATTGATAGAAATGGAAAGACATTATATAAACTGTCTCCTTATTTTTATCCTGATCATGGAGGTATTGTCTCATCTGAATTTGAAGATGCTCTTAGATGGGTTATTGAAACTAAAGTTAAAATTTCTACTTCTATGGCTGCTCGTACTTCATATACTATTGTAGGTGAAGAAAAAGAAGTTAGTATTGAGAAACAAGTAGAACTTCATGATAATCTTGTTGCTCAACAACCACCTCATAGTTCTCCTATGGAACATTGTGCTTTATGTATGAATTCTATAGAATATGCTACTAATGTTAAAGGTTCTGCTTTATATAAAGATGTTATTGGTTCTGGACCTATACCTGTTATAGAAAGTAATAAGTCTTTAGGTTGGTGTCGTAATTTTAGAGGTTTTATTCCTTATCGTCATATTATTGAAACTGAAAAACAAAAACAAAATTAAATGAAAGTTACAAGAAAAGCAAAATTAGTTACTAAAGTAGATGATAAATATTTTGTTGATTATGAAGCCATAACTAATGATGGAATGTCTATTCCTAAAGAATTAATGGGAACTTCTCATGATACAGAAGAAATATCTTGGGATGAAGAAGTTATTTCTAAAGATGAATTACCTAAGACTGTTGCTGCTGATGATATTACTAAATTACTTTATTGTTTATCTAATATTGCTGGTGATCCTAATATTAATAAGCATCATAAAGAAACTGCCACTGCTGCAGCTGTTAAATTAAAGCATTTTGTTAGTATTATTAATCTAGGTTAAGAATGAAAACTTATATTGGTGTTAAAATGATTGCTGCTATAGCAATGACATTAGGTGAATATAATAACTATCAAGGTTGGGATATTCCTAAAGATCAAGATCCTAATAGAGAAGGTTATTTAGTTGAATATTTAGGACAAGGTAATGCTAACCATCCTAAACATGAAAACTATATTTCTTGGTCACCTAAAGAAGTTCATGAAAGTTCATACTTTGAAATTGCTACTGACAATCGTATTACTGAAGAAGATGTTAATGGTTTCTTAGTTAAAGGAGCTGGTATTAAAATGGGTGAGAAAACCACTGTTTTAATGGATACTACTCTTACAGGTTTTGATATGCTTGGAAGTTCTCCTTGTGTTGATCCTGCTAATTATAATCAAGAAATTGGTGATACTTATGCTAGAAAAGCTATTATTGATAAGCTTTGGGGTCATCTTGGTTTTGTTCTTCAATGGGCTAAGTTTGGTCTTACTAGAAAAAGTAGTCAATAATTATATAATGGTGATTACCCTACAGGCAAGATAAAACGGTGTTGATCTATTAAGATTATATCCCCTTGCCTGTAGAGGAACCAATCAGATAAAACTCATGCTTACAGATTATATACAACTAATAGTCACTCTAGGAGTGTTTATAGTGATTGTCCTATTACTAATTGTCTTGCCATTATTATTTGCTATTCATAAGCTTCAAAAGAAGAATATTGAGGCTTTAGATAATGCTACTAAATCTGTTGAAAGATTTAACTATAATGTTACTGAATTAAAAGAACTTATTAGTTCTAATTTTCAAAGTGCTTTTGCTAAATTAAATGTTTTAGATTCGAGACAAATATCTATTGGCGATGTTGTTAAAGATATTAGTGGTAATCTGGAACTTTATAGTAATAAAGCTATTACTGCTATTGGTGCTATTACTAAAGCATCGGAAACGACCTCATTTAAGCCTGTTTCAGACACTCAACCTAATAAACGGTCTAATGGCCGGAGAAAACAAAATAATGGCTCATAGAGCTGCAAAATACTTTTAGATTGAATATTACTACAATGATATAGTTAGCAATCGGGAACGTTAACAATATCACTACAAACAACAAAAGGCTAATGAGTAATATCATTAGCCTTTTTTATGGTATAAACAACAAAAGGCCAATAAGCAAGATTAAGTTCTTGTTTATTGGCCTTTTTTTTATCTTTACTAACTAGCTTACTGTATCACTTATTCATAATTATCAGCAGTAATGAATATAACAGCTTCAGTAGTAAGTAACATTGCGGCAACAGAAGCAGCTTTTTCAAGCGCTACTCTAGTAACTTTAACAGGATCTATAATAGAAGTAGTAAATATATCTTCGTAGTTATTAGTACGAGCATTATATACTTTAACTACGTAATTATTTTCTTTACTAGTTCCTTCATTTGCAGCATGAAAATATAAACCTCTAACTATTTCTGAATAATCAACCGCAGCATTAATACAAATTTGTCTAAGAGGTTCTATTAGAGCTTTCTTAATTATATTAATACCAGTAGTCTCATCATAGTTATCTCCAACAAAATCTTTTAATGCAACTAAAGAAGATATATAAGCAGTTCCACCTCCTGGAACAACTCCCTCTAATATAGCAGCTTTAGTAGCAAATACAGCATCTTCAATACGATCTTTCTTTTCTTTAAGTTCTACTTCAGATTCAGCACCTACATAAATAACACCAATATTACCACATAATTTAGCTAGACGTTCTTCTAGTAATTCTTTATGATAACCAACTGCTTCTTTAAGTTCATATTCAATATGATTAATACGTTCTTTAACGTAAATATTTTCTTCAACAATAGTATTAAATATAACAGTATCATTTTTGTTAATAACAACTTTTTGCGCTTCGCCTAAATCATCAACAGTAATATGTTGAAGTTCATCAGTATTATTAATAACTTCGCAATTATTAATAGCTGCAATATCTTTTACTAACTCATCACGTCTTGAACCAAAACCCGGAGATTTAACAGGAATAACTTTAAATCCACCGTTCTTATAATTATGAGTAAGAATATTAATACTTTCAATATCAAAATCTTCTGCTATAATAAGTAATGATTTATCTTGTTGAGTACAAGATTGTATAATATTAACAAAGTTTCTTATATTAGTAACTTTTCCAGCAAAACATAAAACAAGAGGATTATCTAATACTGCTTCAGATTTAACAGCATCAGTAATAAACTCATTAGAAATTAGACCTCTTTCAAATTGAATACCTTCGACAACTTTAATATAAGTTTCTGTAGTTCTACTATTATCAATAGTAACTATACCATGTTTACCAGTTTTAATAATAATATCAGCTACAATTTTACCAATTTTAGTATCATTATTAGCAGATATACTGGCAACTTGTTTAATCTTTTCTTCATCTCCATTTACATTAGAAGATTGAGATTTAAGATGTTCAACAACTTTCTCTACAGCTTTATCTATACCTCTTTTTAAATCAATAGGATTAGCACCTGCAGCTAAGTTCTTCAATCCAGAATTAAAAATAGATTGAGCTAAGATAGTAGCAGTAGTTGTCCCATCACCTGCAATTTTAGCAGTCTTTTGAGCAACTTCTTTAATAATTTGAGCTCCCATATTTTCAATAGGATCTTTTAGATTGATTTCCTCGGCAACACTAACACCGTCTTTAGTTATAACTGGAATTTTATTTTCCTTATCAATTACAACATTACGACCTTTAGGACCAAGAGTTACTTTAACGGTATTAGCTAGAATATCAACACCTCTTTTAAGTGCTTCTCTAGCTTCGTCATTGTGTTTAACTTCTTTAATCATATACAAATTTTTGTTTACTGTAATTATATAATAAATCCCACTAATAAACAAATATTAGCGGGATTAATTTAATTTAATTATTCACTATCGACATAATCAGCAATACCCTTAGCAAATTTAATATTAAGAGCATTCTCATTAATCTTATAGTAATTATTATTCTTAGTCATATTACTAAGTCTTTGATAAACTCTATAAATAGGAGTATTTCTATAAAGAAGTACTGCAAGTTTATTTTGACCTTTATAAAGACCAGTAGTATAATTAGGATTATATTCACTATCGAATAACATTCCAGTAGCAATACCTAAACCTTTAATTAAATCTTTAGGTCCGTTCTGAGCAGCAATAGGAGAACTCCACAAGGTACCAGCCTCAGCAAATAATCCCATAGGAGTATACATTGCAGACTCTGAATTAAGTCTATCTGCCATATATAAAGCAGTAGATAATAATTCACTTTCTTTAATCTCATCATCGTCAGTCATTAAATGAATACCAATAGCAAGTAAGAAAGCAGAACCAATTCCCATAAGATCACCTAAAGCTCGTTTAAGATTATTCTGTTCCCAAACAGGCATTAAATTATAATTAAGTTTAAGATTAAGTACAGTATCAATAGCAGATTTAATAACTTCTTGGAATGAAGCAAGAGCTATATTCTCATTATCAGTTTCAACTCTACTATTAACTCTACCTTTCAATCCTCTAAATTCAACAGCAAGATAATTAGCTAAAGAAACATATGAACCTTTCTCCATACTATTTCTAAGTTCATTATAATAACCTTTAGTACGATAACGTTTCATAATACCTGGGTATATATGTTTATGATATTGCATAACTAAACCTCCCCACCATTCTTTCTCGATAGTAGCAGCACCTATCTTATCATATACACCATGTATTTTCTTATTAATAGAAATAACCTTTTGTCTAAGTTCTCCAAACATTTGACCAGTCATTAAACTATCACCTTTAATAACAGCATGACCATCTACTAATTCGAATTGTTCTTCAGCAGTAGGATTTTTAGCAAATTCTTCTTCTGATTTAGACAAAGCTTCTTTACGAGCAGCTATATATTCATTAATAAGAGTTTTATCTCCAACGTCTCTTAAAAACTGTTCATTAAAGTCTTTAGTAAAACTATCATATTTACGTAGTTCATTAAGATCAGATTTAATATCCTTAAGAAAAGATTTATATCTAATAAGAAGATCTTCTTTTCCATTAAGTAATCCCATAAGAGTTTGTACTTCTAATTCCCAATTGTAATTAGCAATACTACCAACTCTCATTTGACCATCTGTATCTTTAAATATTCTATGAGATTTAAGTAAAGCAAATAGAACACTATTTTGCATATAATGTTCACCACCGCTTTGCATAGAATATAAACTATCTCTTACTCTCTTAACATTTTCACTAGCTTTCTCATTAGGTCTACGTTCAGTAAAAGCATCAAAATCAACTATATCAAATAACTTAGCAATAGCAACTGATTGATTATTAGTAGTTTCTTTATACATGTCAGCAATAAAACTTAAACTATTAGTAAAGTATTGAGACTGACCTTTAACAAAAGAATCTTTACCGAAATAATCATTAGCAAATACTTCACCAAATACGTTAGTCATACCAGTTGCAACGTTAGCTATACCACCTGTAACGTTAGCAATCATATATTTAGCAGATGTAATATTTTGTGCTAAATCAGCATATATACGATAAGGACTATCTTTTTTAAACTGATCAAACAATATACGTCTAGCCCAGTTTTCAACAATACTATGAGTATTAGTTTGTTTTACAGTTTGAAACTCATCACGTTCATTTGTACTAGCTTTATTATCTCTCTTAAGATTTCTACCAAAAGCACTTTCTTTAAAAGCAGGACTTTCCTTTAAATCTTCAAGTAATAAATAAACAGTGTTCTTAGCGCGTTGTTTAGCATTATATTCAGTAGCTTTACCAATGAAATCATTAAATACATTTTTCCAATCTCTATCTAATATTTCATTATCTAGTTTAAGATTATCAGCATCAATAACTTTATTTTGATTACGAATATCTTCTACTCTAGCTGCATATTCTGCATCACTTTCTCTTGTTCCTTTACTATCAACTTTAAGTCTTTCTTTATATCCCTTTTGTTTAATAAGAGACATCATATTAAAGTCAGTATCAAAATCTTTAGTATAATCAATAGAATCAGTCCATTGCTGTTCACCAGTATTTCTAAATTCTAAACCTACAGCACCAAACGCTTGACCAATATACCATTTAGTATCAGGAGTATATTTAGCTCTACGAGGCAAATAACCTTGTTCTGCAAACATTCTCATACTATGAGTAGAAGCATAAGCGTTAATAGTTCCTTGTAGTAAATCTAACATATTTCTTTCTTTATCAGAAAGTTTAGATCTATTATTATAAGAACCATCTTCAACATTATAATTAGTTGAATACTGTTTATGATTAGCATTTATATATTGATCTTTAACAGTACGTTCGGTATTCTCATAAGTAGGAGCATAACTATAAGTTCCTTTTAGTTTACCATTAGGATTAACTTGCATAGTAGTCCAAACCTTAAGAGGTTCCATTCTATGAGAATAAGGATTGAATATATGATTAGCATTATACCATTCATTAAATGTTCCATTATTACTAACTTCTCTCATAGCAGCATAATAATATTCATTAGGAACATATTCAATATCATTCTCTATAACTTGTCTAGCTGCAGTTTTAGCTTCATCTATATAAGTTTTATCTTTAGGAACAATATATCCAAATATATCATTATTAGCAACCAATTTACCATCATTATCAGTAACATAAACTCCTTGTTTATCTGTTTGAATAAAAATACTCAACCAAGTATCATATTGTTTAGTACCTTTAAGATTAGATTGAGCATAAGCCCATTCTCTATTAAAAGCTGCATCATTTACTTCAAAATTAACATTAGCTTTAAACTTTTTAGCAAGTTCTACATTATTACGATCACCTTTAATATTATGTAATCTTCTGTAGTAAGAAGCTAAATCACTAAGTTCATCTTCAGTAAGTTTTTCAAACAAATCCTTAGAACTAATATGACCAGTATTACGATCAATAGCTCTTCCTAATAAAGCATTTATTTTACCAATAACAGCAATACGTTCAACATTAACTCCAGAATCATTTTCACTACTAGAACGAAGCATACGATAAAACTTATCTGATAATACAGGAAGATCAGATGGAACATCTTTAATTAAAATAGCTTCTCCAGCATTACTATCATAAGTCCAACTAAATTTATGTTCAGTTAGTTTTTTAATACTAGCAATTTGATCAGCACTTAACTTACGAGGATCAATATTTCCAAACTCATCATAAGCATCAGCATCTTTTAGTATACGACTAATATCTTTAGAACCCGGATTATCTTTAGATTTAATAGCAGCAAAAGCATCACTTATAATCTTTTGAGTGCTTTCATCCAGAGTATAAATAGTATTACCCTGCATCCATTCATAAGCTTCTCTAAAACTAGGATTATTAAGTTTTTGATCAAGAGTTTCAAGAGGATGTTTCTTTTCATACTGTTTAATAATAGTTTGATAATACTCTAAAGTATCTTTAAAACCATCAGTTTCATCGTAATTAAAATATTCAGTATTTAGAGCTTTTTTAGCTTGAATATAATGTTTAAGTCTACCAGCACGATATCTTTGTTCATCAGTCTTAAGTTCACCACTTTGATCAATATCAGAAGTTAGATTACGTATTTTAGCATTAATTAATCTACGAGCATCTTTCTCATCTTTAGTTAATAAATAAACTGGTCTATTGTCACCATATCTTTCATGAATTAAAGTCATGTATTCAAGATATTCTTTAGGAGCAGTATTAAGTATATTTTCAACTAAATTATTATTAGAGTTATAATAAGTAGAAACAATATCTTGATGAACATTTTTAGCTCTCCATTTATCTCTAGCTAATTTAGCTTTAATATATTCAAGACTATCAACTCCATAATTTTCCTTAGCAACTTTAACATCGGAAGCGACTTTTTCTCTATCAGCTAAAAACTGCTCAGTATAAGGAGTAATAAATTTACCAGTACTATCAATAATATTATTAATATCATATGAACCTGTAGACTTCTCTATAGCTTCATATTGTTGATTAAATTTCTTAACAGCTGCTGGAGCAATTAATTTATTAGCTTCATTAATAATACTATAAACATATTTAGTAACAGTTTGAACTTGTTTATGATTAAGTTCTCCAACATCACTAAAAGTTAAATCAAACCAATCAGTATCTCCAAATTGAGTTTTAAGTTCAATAAGTCCATGACGAATTAGAGGATTAGTAGAAAAATTATTAGCAATATAATCATTGAATAAAAGATTAACAGCATTCTTAAGTTTAGAACTTGTACGAACATTGTTAATAGAGTCTTTTATTTTAGTTATTGCCCTAACTGTTGTATCATCTTCACCAGCAAGATTGAGATTAAATATATCATAAAATTGTTCTCCAAATGTTTTACTATCAAGAATAAGTTTAACTAGAAGAGGATAATCTTCTGGATGTTCAGTAAGATGTTTATACAAAGCAGGATTGTCAATACTATACTGTTCTCCATTAATTCCAGTAAAAGTATTAATATTAGACAAAAGTTCATGAGATTTCTCACTATAATATTTAGCAGCAGAAGTATATATATTCTTCTTATTATTGTGAATAGAATCAGCACTCATTCTATCAATTCCTGCAACATCCATACCTTTCTTAAACTTAGAAGCACGTTTATCATCATTAGATAATGCACGTTTATTAAGTTCATTAAAGATATCTTTAGCTACTTTATCAATATCTGTAAAATTATATGCTACATCTACATCAAAATCTTCAATAAGATTTGTAACAGCATCCATTCTATCAGCATTCTCTTTTTCTATTTCAGCTTTAAGTTGTTCATAATCTTGACGCTCTTGTTCACTAGTAACACGTTCAATCTTATAAAGAGTAGGACGAACACTCTTAGCATCAATAGAATTTTGTAAAGCACTAAGTTCTTCAGGTTTTACTTTAGTAATATCACCTCGTTTATCATCACTAAGAACATATCTAAATTGTTTACTAAGGCCATTATTTTTAGTATATTTAGAAATCTTAATAGTAATAATCTCTTCCCCATTAGGAATATTCTGAATAATAAAAGTAGCTGTAGGAACAAGAGAATTAATAAATCTATTATCATTTCTAACTACTCCATATGATTGTTGTTCCTCTACAGGCAAGGCAAAGTAATCATTAATATCTTTAACAAATTTAGCAGTCTCAGCTTTCTCAACATTACTACCATATTGTAGAATACGATTAATCTCATCTCTATTTTCAAGAGTTTCTATAACATGTTTAGTCTGATGTTTGTCTATAGTAAACTGATTTTGAAGAATATCAATTTCAGCCATAGTATCTGGCTGTTTAAGAAGTTCGTTTATAGTAGTATTAGCTTCACTTGCCATATTAGATATAGTATCATAATACTCAAAAGCTCTATAAATATTATTCTTAGGATTAGCTGAATAGTCAGAAGTCTCATTACGTTCAAGAAGATTTAAAGGTAGTAAATAAACACCTCTACCATCGTTCTTAATTTTATATAATGTAGTTCTTTTTCTATTATCGCTAATATACTTAGTAAGTCTAATATAATCTAAAGGACTATCTTCTTTAATAGAAATATGCTCAAGTAATTCTTTAGTAGACTCTTGAAATGGTATATAAATAACATTATCACCAGACAATTGTTTAGTAAGTTTAAGGCCAATATTGTCATTACCCTGCTTGTCTTTCTTGCCTTTAGGGATACTCACTTCTTTGACAATCTCACTATGACTTCTAACAAACTTATCAATAGCTTTAAGAGTAGCTTGTTCAAAAGGATTATTATAAACAGCAAATTGTTGTTGTACTGCTTCAATAATATTCATACCTTTATCTTCAAGATTTGAATACATAGCATCATTAGTAATAATCTTACTAATACTACCTTTTTTAAATTTAAACCCTTCAACTACAAAAGCATATTTAATAAGATCAATAGAAGCAAGACGAACTAAAGGATTTTTATTAAAGAAACTATCTCTAAAAGAAACAAATATCTCTTCAACATCATCTATCTGATCACTATATTTAATAGTTTGACTAGTAAAACCTTTATTCTTAAATTCATACTGATTGAAAGTATTTACATCAAGAAAATCAAATACACCTCTATTCTCATTAAAATTACGTTGTATCCACATAACTTTCTGAGCAGGAGTAAGTTGATTAAAATTATATATATCTTCAATAGTAGGATTATTAATATCAGCTATTTCTAAAGATGAACTTTGAGTAGTATCATAACCAAATATTCTACCTCTTTCAGAATCCCAATATAGTTCATCACTTTCCATCTGATCTTGAATAGTCTTATTATCTAAAGTAACTAAACCATAATCATTCAGTGTTAAAGGCGAAGTTAAAAACTGAACTCCACTATAAACACTAGACATCATATATTGTTTATATTCTTTATACTGTTCATCAGTAAAATTAACACCTAATCTACGCTGTACAGTATCTGTAACATTAGTATAAGATAAACTTTCAGTAGGAAACAATTGACTATTAGCTTCAACACTAGGCATTGTAGCATACTTTAAGAAAGCGGCTAGATAAGGATATCCACTAGTTTCAATATCAATACCTTGATTAGTTCCAATTCCTGGATATAATCTTTGTATGATATTACTATCACCAACCATAATAGTATTACCTACAATATCATTAGGATCATTACTATATTTAATAATATTATTTAAAGTATTACGAGTACTTCTAATAGTTTGCTTTGCGCCAAATCTATCAGGATTACTTACTCTTGCAATACTTTCAATATTACGAGCAGTTCTACGATACTTATCAAAGTTAACTATCATAGCAAGATCAAAAGCATAATCTCTATAACGCTTTGTATCAGTCCGCAATTCTGAATTATTAGTTATTTCGGCTTGTTTTAAGCGGTTTTGCAACATTCTACCATTCAAGTTGACCTTTAGTCCATCAAAGGTATTAGCATAGCTTATATTAGTATTAAATAGCTCCCTAAAGGCCATTTGCATATTTCTATTACCACTTATCTGCTGAATAACCAATTTGATAGGAGTATAAGCATCAATAGCCCTACCACCTATTGTAATACCTAGCTCAGTAGCAATAGATTTAATAGCAGTATTAACAGGTATAGAACTAGAATTAATATAAATACTTTTAGTTTGAAAATAAGCATCTACAATTCTAGTAACTCCTGGTTGCATTAAGAAACCTACAGCAGTATCATAATCTATACCTAAATCTACAAGAGTTTTAAATGTACCAAAGGTATAATCATTCTCATTGAAAATAGTACCTTCTTTAACAGCATCTAAAATGTGAGCTGTAGTTTGTGAACTATATACAGTAAGAATCTTACCTACAACATTCCTATTATTCTTACTATTAGCAAGGCGATTATGATTAACAATAGCAAAATTATTCTTTTGATCAACTTGAACGCCATCATAAGCATTTTGAATCTGTTTAAGATCATATTGATTTAAATCATATTCTACAAATATAGTATGTTCTCCACTAAGAGTAGATTTAATATAGTTATTAACAGAATTAAAAGTATCTCTAGTAACAGAAAAAGCTTTAAGTGTAGCACCACTCATAGCATTCTCCATAAAATCAATTTGATCTAATGGATTATAAGTACTACGAGCTAAAGCAGAAGCACCACGAAGATTATTCATCTTCTTCATAGCATTAGTTAGATCATCAAAATTACTACGAGAATAGTTTTCTTCACGAGAATTAGTATTGTTCATAATATTGATCATACTATTAAGTATATCATTATTACGAGCCTTTCTATTATTCTGTTCTATAATAGACCATTTAGCAAATTCTGCATAACTAACTATACCTACCTTCTTAGCAGCTTTCTCAACTTTATCAAGATAATCTAATCTGTTCTTTTCATAAATTTCTTTAAGTTTCTCACTTACAGCAGACTTAATTTGTTGAGGTTCAGACTCTCTAGTTTCTCTACTAAGATTAATAATATTAGCAAGAGTTTCATTATAATTAGCAAACTGTTCAAGTAAATCTTTAGCTTCAGGAGTTTCTTGTTGATCTGCAAGATTATAAAAAGCATTAGCTATATAATTATATTTTTCTACAATATCTCCATTAGCGAAAGCTCTATTTACAGTCTTAATTTGTTCTTGTATTTCTACAGGAAGTTGATTATAAATAGCTTTCTCTTCTGCAATAATTTGATTAAAAGTAGTAGAATCTCTACGTCTTTTATTAAGATCTTTTAAATCATTACGAACTTTATTAATTTCATTATTAACAAATTCATCATCTAATTGATCTCTATCAACTTTCTCTTCAATAGTAGAGTTAACATAATTAACATATCTACGTTGAATATCTTTTTCTTCATTAGTAGTATCTAACTTAATTTTCTTAATAGTACCATCTTTATCTTTATACATTTCAAAAGAAATAGCATAAACACTATCAACGTCAAAATCAGAACCAGTTTGAGTAACCCAAGGATCAGCTAACATTACAGTAGAACCATAGATTTCATCTAAGAAACCTACAACTTTCATATTACTAATAGATTGTTTTCCTTCAGTAGGAATACGATAACCTAAATGAATATCAAGTCCTTCAGTAGCAAGTTTATTAATATCATAATCCTTAGGAATTAACTTACTCCAACGAGGAATCATTATTTCAGTATAAGATTCTTGAACTGTATTATCATTTCCATCAGTAACTTTAGGATGATATTTAAGTTCTCTGAAAACACCATCTTCTCCTAATACTTTAGTACCATGACCAACTCCTGTTACTTGAGCCGCATGCCATCCAGGAAGAGTTTGTCTCGTAACACCGTTATTAAATATACTTTGAGCAATACTTTCTAATTTACTAGAAACATTATTCATGTAATTAGGCATAGTAGGTTGTCCAAACTCATCCGGAGTAAGATACTCCATAAAATTAGAATCCATACCGAGACGTTGAGCTTCTACTCTTGCTTTCTTATAGAAATCATTAAACTGAAGAAGAGGTCTACCATTACCATCTAGTTTGCCACTAACATCTTGTAGTTCTCCATTCTCTCCAACTTTCCAACCCATACGAGTTAGAAGCATGTTAAAGTCATCTTTAATATTAGCAACATAATTATTAAAGAAATTATTAATATCTCCTTGCACTTCTGCGTTGGCATTATCAATAATTTTCTTCATAACTTGAATACCAGCTTTGTTCTTTTCGTCAACCATGTGATCAGCTACATCTTGTTGCTTATAAAGATATTGATAATAATAATCTTCAATAGCAATTCCATTATTAGCTTTAACTGCTTGATTAAAAGCATCTACATTAGAAACTCCATTATTGTCCCAAAAAGTAAGTATATTCTTTTTAGCAGCTTTAGAAGTTTCACTAGTATTTACCTGATCTATACCATTAGCTTTCATTACATCATAAAGCTTTTCTAAATCAGTACCTTTAATTAGTTTAGGGATAAGAACAAACTCAGCATTTTTAATTTGACGAGGATAATAAGTTCCAGTATTTTCATCAAACTGTTTATCGAAATAGAAATTCTTTTGTACTTGAACTCTAACATTTACACCTTTAAGATCAATGTCTTCAATATTAATTTTATCATCCATTAATTGAGACAATAAAGATTGATATTCATTCAAAGTTCCATCAGCATAACGACGTCTAGCAAACTCTTCTAATGTAATATAAGATTGAGCATCATTAACTTTAGTACTATCAAAATAACCTGCACTAATTTCAGTAGCAATTCTAGTAGCTTCAGTTTTACCAACTTGTGGAGTTAATATATCAATAAGTTCTTGTTTTATTTCTCCAGCATTTTGAGCAGGTCTAACTGTATTTTCAATAGTAACTGCTTTAAAACCATTTCTAGCATTTCCTATATTAATATCTCCAATCATAATAGGAGAAGCAATACCATTAGCATCTAAAACATCTTTTACTACACCGCCTATAGGCAAGTTAATATCAAAACCTGCATAAGCTTTACCAGCTGCTTGAACTTCTTTAGCTCTCTTAAGAAAATCTTGTGCTGATTTATAGAATTTAGTATCACCTTCAAACACATCATCAAAGTTCATTTCCATAATAGCGTTGTTAATTGCATAATCAACAATATCATTAGTAGAATAACGATCTTCAAGAATAGTATTATATTGTTCAGTTCTAGTTATTACTTCATTATAGTAATTGTTAAGCCAATTTTCTACAATAGTATTAAGCTTTTCAACATTTTCATTAGAAATAGAAAACTCTATTCTACCAGACTTAGTATTGATAATATCAGTTCTATTAGCATTAATAGTAAGTTTACCATTACGATTGACAGTAAATAAGTTATCAGTACTGTTCGCATTCCCTTGCCTGTAGAGGGATAAGGCTTGTATCACCTCACTATTAGGATTATACCCATTAGTTTCAAACAGTCTAATAAACTTAAATAGATTACCAGTTAAAACTCCATCTTTAACAATCTCCCCACCATTATAATGAGCACGATCAATAAGATTTAAAGTATTATCTTTAGTAGTCCATTTACCATTATTCTTTTCAAATACATTATTAAGATTGTTAACGTAATTATTAACTTCTCCTAGTAAGTGAGACTGAATAGCTCTAAATGCAACATTGTTTTTATCAATAACTCTATCAATTCTATTAGAATTAACACCATCATTTGTTAATTGATCTGCAATATCAATAAGAAGATCAGCAGGTAAAATCTCATTTTCAATAGGATTATAAACTTCTCTTACTTTAATATTTTCAGCAATATTATTAATAGAACCAACAACTTTATCTCCCTCTAACCAAACAATAAGATTAGTTTCACCTTTTTGATAACGCATAGGAATTAATACTTTATTAGTACTATTATCGTATACATTATATAGACTATTATAATTCTTATTATCTATTTCATCAGAAAGTAAACTATACATTTCTTCAGCAGTAATAATATTGTTTTTTGCTTTAGAAGATGTATTGGTTATAAAATCATCTGTTTCACCAATTAATTCTCCCTCACTAGTGAAAGTATGTTTAGCAGCCAATTCTCGTTGTACTTCATTAATGTATTTAGTACGACTTTCATTAACTACTTGCCATAATCCGTCAATAGAATATTTAGTAGTTTGAACAATAAAGTTCTTAGGAGCATCTGAAGGAGTTCTCATGAAGTATCCTGCAGTAGGTCCTACATTTCCAGTATTAGTAACATATTTAATAGGAGTATTAAAAGCAACAAGTTGAGTTAAAAAGTAATCACCTTTACTCATACCTGAATACATGGTAGATTTAGCATTGCTTCTATCTTTAGCTCCATCAAATAAAGATATATTAATCATATCTTTAGCATTAGGGTTTACAGAAACTTTACCACTAGAATCTCTATTAAATAATCCTTGAGATATAGTATTACCATTACTATCTTTAACACCAAAATAAAAAGGAGAATATTTATATTGAGGACTTTTAAGTATAAAATCTTTAAGATTATTAAGACCTTTATTAATATCTTCAGGAGAACCAAATTGTATTTGTTTAATAAAATTAGTAATATAATTATTACCAATTAAATCAGAAGCTAAATTACCTTCAGCATTAACACTATTTAATTCATTCTTAACAGCAGTATAATTAATTAGCTTTTTAGATAAGTTAATAATTGGAGCATCAAGTTTAGAATAATTAACAGATGAATAATCAAATACAGGCATAGGTGTACCATATATTTCGCCAGCATCATCAGCTATTCTTTTCTTACTAGCCCAAGAACCATATTGAGTTAAGTAATTTCCCCATTTAGAATTATAATCATCAACTACATCTTCAACAGAAGACATAAGTCCTGATATATCTTGAAGAACTCCCTTATAAATATTAACAGCATCGCTAGGATTACTACCTAAATAATCATAAATAGATTTTCTATCAATCTTAGGAAAGTATTTAGTAAGAGTATTTTCTATGAAAGTATTAATACCTTTAATAGTTTCTCCATTAAAGAATACATTATTATCTTTAACATTATTAAGAGATAATAATATAGACTTAATAGTTTCTCTATCATTAGTACTAAATGAATTCTTATAAGTAGCCTTAATAGAATTAATCATATTAAATACTAAATGACTTAATACATCAGCAGATCTATTACTATGATCAAAACTAATTCCATTGTCTGCAATAGTAACAATTGTTTTAGCAATCTTAGGATTAGCTAATTGTTGAAAGATATAATTAGCAAATTCTCTATCTGCAATCATATCGTTAACCATCTTACTTAATCCATAAAGATTAGGATTAATTTGAGATACTTTACTAACACTATTAATAAAATCATCTACAGAATTAAATGTAGCATAGTTACTTACTTGAGCAATAACAAAATTAGCACCTATAGTCATAGGAACACCTAATTCATTATTATCATCAAATTGATACTCACTACTTCCTTTAGGAGTAGGACTAGATAATCTATATAGTCTATTAAGATAAACTTTAAGTTTAGTACCAACATGACGATCAAAAGAACCATACAAAGTATCTTCCCATGATTTAGCCATTTCATCAACACTATCACTATCAAGATTAACTATACCAGTTTCATCAGCATAATTTCTCTCAATAAGTTTATCATTTTCTAAAGTAACTGAAAAGTCATCTACAAGATTAATTAACTTAGAAGTAGTAAATACATTATTAAACCATTCTATAGAATTACCTCTAACTTGAGAAGTAAGACTAGAATAGTTCTTTTCACGAACATTACCAAATCTATCAACTAAATTCTTGAATACAACATATCTTTCAGAATCTTTAATATTAAGAGTACTACCTAAAGCATCAATAGTTGTATTTAGAATAGTCTTCTCAGCAATATCATCTGACTCATTATACTGTCTAACAATATCAGTTCTTTGTTTATTTAATGCTTTAATTTCAGCATTAATAGCAGAAGCTTTTTCAATAATACCTAAAGCTTCTTTATTAGTATTTTCAACTTGAAGTCTTTTAATTAAAGGAATTACAACTTTAGAATTAAAGTTATTATTAATACCTTTGCTAATATCTCTAAGAATTGCATCCTTAGCACGACGATCAGTTTTAGGTTTATTAAGTTCCTCATAATAAGACTCAATAATAAGATTAGCTGTATGATCTTTAGCAATAGTTTTAGCTTTAGCGCTAGTAAAACCATTTAAAGTATCAGCATTCTTTTTGTTAATTGTATTAGTAATATCACGATGTCTAGAAACAAAAAAAGAGCCAAGAAGCCTACGCAAAGTATTAGCATTAATACTAAGGTAATCTCTTGTCTCTTGATCTGCTTCCACATATCTTGCAAAATCTTCGCTTCCTAAATAACCTACAAGCACTTGCGCTTTAGTATAGTCAGCTCCAGCTACAGCATTAACACTAGCAGCTAATCGATCGTTTACGTCTCCGGGTATTGTAAACCCGTATTTGGTACAACTCATGGCATTATTGTTATTATAAGTTTTGGCAATATAATTAACAACATATATAATATGTGGTAATATAAAAATATTGTAGGATATGACCTATTTTAAAGCCATATCCTGCAATAACTATTGTAATCCGTACAAACTATTGACAGCGAAATTTCAATTCATTCTGCGCTATCATTTTAGCTATTAACGGCTTATCCTGTTCGGCGAACTGGTCGACGTATTTATTCATATCAGTAACAACTTGTACACCGTTCATATTAACATCATTAGCTTCATTATAAGCTTGAACAATAACATCGTCAGGTGTTTCAATTAAATTAGTTACAGCAAAATCTAGATCATCAACATCACTTTGTTCGTCTATTTGATCAACACTAGTATCAACTGAATTATCAAGTTGAAGATTTCCGAGGTCTTCGTTAGGAGTATTAACAACTATTGGAGTTTCACCATTAGTAGTTTCATTAGTATTAGTTTCTGTTTCTGTATTAACATTGCTCTCAGTATTAATAACAGCATCAGTATTAGCTCCTAGTATAGAGTATTGTTGTGCTAATATACTATTATTTTTTATATTACCACTATTTCTATTAAAAAGTTTAAGTAAAATATCAATGATCTTTTGCCAAATAGTCTTAGCACTATCATCAATACCATCAACAGAAATAACATCACCATTATAAGGAGTATTATTAAGATATCTTATAATAGCAGGTTGAGTAATACTTTCAACTAGCCATTCTTCAGCAAATTTAAGTTGACGATCAATCTCATCTTTATTAGACCAAACTCTTTGTTGTTCAGCAGATAAAGTAGTAAAATATTCAGTAGGAGTAAATTTATTAGTTGTAATCCAATCTCTAATAACTTTTGCTTCTGGAGAAGTAGTATCACTATTAATAGCAGTGATCATAGCACCATAAGTATCTAATAAATCATCTGCTATAGCATCTCTTTGAAACAAACCTTGTTCTTCAAATTTAGCATGAAGATTTTCATGAATAAGAAGTCTAATAAGATTATTAGGACTTTTAGCAATAGCATTAGCACCTTTAGTAGTAAAATACATTTTACCTTTAGAATAATAAGCTTCTGCTTTTGTAGCAGTCTTATCATAATAAGATTCAGCAGGAATAAGTTCTATATTAAATTGATTAGTTCCAGTAAGAACTTCAACCTTATCATTAGTAACACCTGCTTTAGTAAGTAGTTCAGAAGTATTAACACCAACAGTTTTAGAAGCAGATTTAATCATATCAGAAGCAGATTGATCAAGTGCAATCTGATCTGTTCCCTCTACAGGGGAGGTTATAATATCAGTATTGATATATAATGATTTAACCTTATCGGTATTATCAAAATAACCCCCATTAGCATTAACTCCTTGATTAGTTTTAAAAGCATTATTAGCCAAAGCAAAATGACCAAAACTATCATAACTATTCTTATTACCATTGATATCTACTATAAGTTTTCCATTCTCTTTATAAATATATTGATTCTGTTTATCATTATCAACATTCTTATTATTAACAGAATAGAAAGTTTTATTAAAACTAAGATTATTTACAATCTCCTTAGCAATAGCGTTAGTAAATCTTTTACCAGGACTAATAGAACTTCTAGATTCAGATATATTTCCATTAGGAATATAAGTAATACCTAAACCTTCTTTATTAGTTCCCTTTTCAAACTTATGAACAATAACATTATATTGTCCTTTTTGTCCTTGTATATTAAGAGCTATTCTATCAGAAGTACGAATTACACTGTAACCGCTAAATAGATTATTACTTTTAACACCTGGTCCACTAAATAGATCAGCAAGTCTTGAACCTAATCTATCAAAACTAATTGTTCTAGTTTGAAAGTCATTAAATAAAGTACCAAGTTCATTGTATACATCATTATATAATTTCTCATTAGAACTAAGTTTATTAGATTCAGTAAACATAGCAATAATTGGAGCATTAGGATTATCAGCAACTAACAATCCCATACTACCAGATTCAAATCCGGCTACATTACTATAAGTAGTATTATTATTTTCATTTATAATATTACCATTAGCATCAACAATCATAATAGGATTTTGTTGATAAGTAAAACCTCTAGTATTAATATCATGATTAACACTATCTAATAAAACTTTACCGCTAGATATATTAACAAGTTTAGTAGTAATCTTTTTATCGTTTTCTAAAGCTTGTTGTATCTTATGAGTATTAGCATAATTATTATAAGTAGAAGCTTTCCAGTAATTATAACTCTCAATAATACTAGGAATAGTTACAGCATTGATATCATAAAATACTATATTATTAATAGCATTCAAAATATATTGAGCTTTCTGTCTATTAGTTACAGTCCAAGTAGGATATTTAATTTCCCCACTTCCAAGCAATTGTTTAATAACAGGATTAAATACAACTTTATTAACTTCTTCTTCTGTAATAGGATCGCTTGTAGTATTATTTTTATTAGCAGATTCATAAGCAAATTGTTTATATGCTATATCCATTAATTGAGCATACTGTTCACCTTCTCTATTAATAAGAGGAACAAATAGTTTATCTAAATTACTTTGAATACTTCCATTAGTATTATCTAAACTATAAACAAAACCTCTATCTTGTTTCTTTAAAGAATAACCTGTATTAGTACTATTAGGAGTAACTGAACCAAGATAACCAATCTCTACATTGCCAGACTTAATTGATATAGAATTAGGACTAGTAAATCCATTATTCTCAAAATAACTAATTGTAATAGGAGAACCATTCTTTGCATCAGTTAAAGCTTTATTATATCCATCTGCTAACTTACTAGGAGCAGCAATATGCATATAACTATCTATATTTTCAGTAGTAGATTTACTATTAACAAGATTATTAAAGAAAGTACTAGGTGTCTTTAAGTTCTTATTAAGTTCAGTCTTATTAGTAAAGATATAGTTTTTATTATTACTTGCTGCAATGTAATCAGCAATATTATAAAATATTTGTTTAGCTTGTTCAAAACTAATTTCATTATTATTAAGAATTTCTCTAAAAAGATCTTCTATATTAATAACAGTTTTAGTTCCTTTAACAGTATAAATACCTTTATTATCAATATAAGAATTGATAAACTGATCAACAACTTGATTAAACTCTGTATCAGGAATTAATCTAGTAGTTGAATTAGAACGTGTAGAATCATTAGATAATAAATCAACAATCCATTTAATATTATTAATAGTATCTTTAGTATAAGCTATTGTAGAATCATTACCGCTAGGATATTCTACTATAAATCTTCCAAAAGAATCATTAACAACAGTACCTATAAAGTTATTTCCATCTTGTACTTTATAACCTACTGTAGTAAGATTATCTATAACAGAATTTTTATTATTAGTATTTACTTTTTCAATTACAGGTTCAACATATTGTTTAGTAGCAAGTTGATCAGCTAAAGTTTTAAATGTATTAGCTGAACTATCTCCTTTAGTTGTTAATCTACGTTGAATCATATTAAAAGCTAATTTAATACCTTCAACAGAAGCTGATCTTGTATAACCTCTTGAAACTCCTTGAAGTAACAATTCATCAGCTACAATATCAACAACATCATTAAACTCTTTACTATTAACATCTTTACCTACAAGATTATCAAATAGATTACGAGAAGTTTTAAATAGATTAAAAGTAACACTACTAGCTAATCCAACAGCTCTACTATCAACATCTAATATAAACTCTTCAGCTCTTCTACGTTCAATAGCATCGGCATCTTTTTCAAGACTAGATACTTCTTCTTCAGCATCAAAAGTTGGAGCAGGGTTTCTTCTACTAGGATCAGTAGCACCAAATTGACCATCAATATTGATATCTCCAGTAAGTTCAGGTATTGTAACCTCTGTAGATTGTTGCTCCTCCCCTGTAGAGGGGACAGTTTCGACAACTTCTTCTCTAGTATCTGCTACATCTACAACATTCTCAACATCATTACGTTCATTAGCAGCTTGTTGATCATTTGTAGTAGTATTATCCACAGTAACATTTTTAGCATCTTCTGCAGCTTTTTCTCTATCCTGTCTTACAGTTTTAAGTAAAGCATTTATTTGAGCAGCATATTGTTGAGTACTATGATGACCTAGTTTAAGAATATCAAGTTTCTCTTTAAGTTGTGGAGAAACATTATTAGTCATAATATTATCTCTAGCTTCTTGAAGATTATCTTGTGATTCTATATATTGATTAACATCATCAACAGCTTTATTATATCTATCAATAGTTAATCTATCTACATTTCTAGCAACATCATTATATTCATTTTGATAATTATATTGTGTAGTAGGCAATGTATGTTCTAAATAAGAAATACTATCATCTAATTCAATCTTCTTTTTAATAACATCTTGTATAGACTTCTTTGGAACATTGATATTATCATC
>Ga0256410_1000144_pt1 | contig 93262 bp, 87 predicted proteins | sample PhyWR1_FD_185983 | JGI IMG/M metagenome (GOLD analysis project Ga0256410, IMG submission 185983) | Leaf surface microbial communities from wheat plants in UC Gill Tract Community Farm, Albany, California, United States - DLSL W.R1 | ecosystem: Host-associated > Plants > Phyllosphere >... | reverse complement strand
GCGGTCAGCTAAGAACGAAAGCAGTGAGAATCATGCAGAGCAGCAGAATGCGGATCACAGAGGGTGCCGCGACGGACCGATCCAGATTGCCGGTGGCCCAGCCCCGGTAGCAGCTCCAGATCGCCCAGGCCCCCCACAAAAAACTGATCGCCACGGTGAAGCCAACGAACAGCAAATAACTGGCTGAAGGCGGGAACCCTCCAGCCGCCTGAAAGGCAGAGGCTTGAACGCCGCTCATGCTCATGGCTTGCGTCCTTCAGTTGAATAACTGCCCGAAAGCTCGACCGGGTCGCGAGGCTGGGCTCGACTGGGCGTCAGGTAGTTTTTCAGGCCCAGGCGGATCCGCTCGATATCCCGGGTCAGGCGCGGATAGTCGAAGTAGTAGCGTTTGCCGGGTTCATCGCTGAGCTGGGCACTGCGCTGGGCTGTGTCTTCCAGGGCGTTGAGCTGGCGGATCATGATGGCCAGGTTGGATTGCTCGGAAGCAGAGGCGGCTGATGCTTGGGGGATCGGCAAGGTGCATCCAGCCAATGCGACAAGGCACGCAAGGGTAAAGCGGTAAGTGAGTGCTATGAGACGCAGGTACTGGATCACGGCTGGGCTCTGGTGATTCGTGTTGGAACCAGAGTGCAGTAGTTGTTGGGGGGCTTGCTGCAAGAAAAGGATATCTGAGGGTGGGGGGAATTTTTTAACCGCTCAGAGGCTGCTATCGGGTTCGAGTTTCGAGTAAGTAGGCTGAATGATTATCTGTGCTAATCGAGAGGAATGCCTCTCAATAGCAGCAACTAGCTCGGGTGTGGAGATTTACTGAACAGCAGAAATTGATATCAGATAAAAAGGAGTGCGTTCCCTTGCTATTTCCATAGACGGAAAAAGTAGCATTTAGCTACTATGGCGATCTTGCCCCGGATCGATGCTCCTTTGATTGTTTGACCAAGCATACTCACCCTATCAAGTAGGGGGACATATTGGGGGGGTTCCTGCTGATCTGACGCTACTGCGCTTGGCACTTCTTGGGCCGCGCTCCATGGAATGTTCTATGCAATACGAAAAGGATGACCCCAAGGGGTACTACGCAGCACTGGGGCTAACTTCGACCTCCGATGATGAAAATATCAAAGCTGCATACCGTCGGCGCGCGATGCATCTGCACCCCGACCGTAACCCTGAAAAGAATACCACTCAGCAATTTCAATTTTTGAATGAAGCTTACGCAGTACTTTCCGATCCGACTTCTCGGGCCGAATATGATCAGAATGCAACGTCAAAGACGGTCGAATCTCCCAGTGCGCCAGAGCCCATAAAGTGCTCGCGCTGCGGAAAAGTCTCTGCCCAGCCACGGGTAGTGGTGTTTCGTTCAGTAAAAAGCTTTGTACTCGTGACTTTGCGAAAGCCAATCATCGATATTTTCTGCAGTGACTGTGCACAGAAACAATCACTTAAGGCTTCTGCCAGCAGTTGGTTACTTGGGTGGTGGGGCTTCCCATGGGGGCCAATCTATACAGTTCAGGCTTTATTTACGAACATGTTTGGAGGTGTTCACCCGCCGCTGGACAATGCAAAAATGCTCGGCTATCAAGCATATTACTTTTATGCAACAGGGCGTCCGGACTTGGCAAAATCTCTTGCCGAAAGCGCGATGAAATACTGCAAGAAGATCCCGGAAACACTAGCTCGAAAGGGTGCTGAAGAAAATCAGAGGGACAGTCTGCTTAGCAATCTTGAAGCGTTTATCAGAGAGTTAGGAACAAGCAGCAAATCCAGCCAATTAAAGAGTACATGGGGAGCGATCCATGCTCGATTTTTCGTACATTTAGGAGCCATTGTCGCAGTCGTGGGGGTGATCGCCATAGCCATTAGCAACCTTCCTGAATCGCGCTATTCTCCGCCGCGTGGACCTATGCCTTACTCCAATCAACCCTTGGTGTCGGCTAACAACGGGCTTAGTGGCGTAGGGTCACCCATGGTCGCTGACAGCAGCTCGCAGAAAGTTGCTTCTAAAAAGGAACCTTACGTACGCCCGAAAAACGCACCCAATGGCCGGCCATGGCCAGTTACGGCGAGCTACCTGACCGGTGAGCCCCAGACACATACTGCTGGTCATTCAGAAGTAACAATCGACAATAGTCAGAATAATTCTGATATGCACTTAAAGCTCGTTGCCTTAGAGGGCAAAGTTGCTAGGCCAGTAAGGCAAGTTTTTATCCCCGCTCATAGCAAGTTCACGATTAAAAATCTAACGCCTGGTAGTTATGACGTTAGGTATCGTGATTTGAAATATGGCTATCTCTCTCGCTCGGAATCAATGAAGTTAACTGAGACTTCGACCTACAGAGGCACAGAGTACAGCGTGATGACGCTGACTTTGTACAAAGTCGTGAATGGGAATGCCGCGACGTTTGGTCTTGCAGAGGATGAGTTTTAGTGAAGTTACCTCCTGTGTGCGGAGTTCGGCGCTGCAGAGCGGAAGATTGATCAGGCGCTTGAGCGCAACATGAAAAGATCGACCTTGGCACAACTAATCGAGGCGCTCCGCGCAAGCGGCACAACGTGGCGAGCAGGCAACCAGGAACACCGTCGCGGCGTCGGGCTGGTGTTTTAGGGCGAAATGTGCGGCTGGGAATGGGCTGCGTGATCCGGCGTGCGAGCGCCCCGACGCCGTGGGCAAGGCCGGACTGGCCTTCAATGCGGAAGTCGGTGCCGACTACAACTGTGCGAAAGCGTGGATCGCTGTTAACCCTGATGTGGAATAGGTATTTAATGATGCTCCAGAAATTTTCCGTTTTAGCTGGATTTGTCCTAACAGCATTAAGTTTTTTTGCTGAATCAATTTATGCGCAGGATGTTCACGTTAGGGCATATACCCGCAGCGACGGAACCCAAGTGCAAGCTCATTATCGATCAGCTCCAGATGGGAATTTCGACAATAACTGGAGCACACTTGGTAATGTGAATCCTTACACGGATGAACCGGGTACGTTAACCTCACAACATACGGATACAGCTGAGGCTGCAGCAGACAATTTTGAGGATGATGGTGAATCAGACCCAGACTATGATCTTTGATGATACCGAGCCATCAACGGGCTAAGCCTCGCAGTAGCCTCGAACACTGATAAGCAACGAGGTAAAGCCCAGCAGCCTTGCCGGGCTGAAAATGTAGAAGAGCCGCATTAAGGAAAATCTGATAGACCCACAAGATCGTCAGCGCGGGTTTCGTTGGTAAGCGCTCGGCCAAGTCACCTACCGAACTTCAGCATTAAGGGCAGGGTTTCCATGCGCCAACGAAGCTCTTATCCCAAACCATTCAAAGCCCATGTCGTCCAGGAATGCATGCAACCTGGAGCGACGATTTCCAGCGTAGCCATCCATCACGGCATCAACGCCAACGTGATCCGCAAGTGGCTACCGACTTACCGCGATCAATCGCCTGCAACCTTGCCGGCTTTCGTTCCGGTAAAAACGGTACCAAGGCGAGCATCGGAAGAGATGGTGATCATCTCGCTGCCTCTGGGCGATAAATCCATCACAGCTAAATGGCCAGTTGCGGACCCAGATGGTTGTGCGCGCTTTATTAGTGGCTTGGCCCGATGATTCGCGTTGATGCCATCGGGCTCGCCACCAAACCCATGGACATGCGTGCCGGCATAGGCTGGAGATGTCTATGGTGCAGGGGGCAGTCCAGTCATTCTGCTCACAGGTCGGCAGAGATGGGAACACAAGCTGACAATTGCAGGCGTACAGTTAACATCGCGCGGAGGCTTCATGCGGTTCGCCAGGGTTACAGATGGCTCACAGTGTTTGGTAGCATAGATGGCATATTGCCGGCTTTCGGCGCGCTCACCTTGGGATGCTGGATTTCAGCATAGCGATCCGCGTTACAACGTCGATAATCCTAGCCTTGAGCACACGGTTCACTTCCGATTGTCTGTTCATGTAAGCAAGCATCGGGCACGGTACTTTAGCCGCTATTTTAAAATAAGATGTCACCGCATGGCCTTGTTTTTTAACGACTAGGTCAAAGCAGCAGGATTCTGGACCAGGACATGGAGCAGTGAAAATTGAGCGGTAATAAAAAAAAAACGTCTAAACCGGCACCAAAAGATGATCCAGCGACGAGCTTTAAACGAGTGCTTCATACTGCTCGGGATCTCAGATATGGCGTAGGACTAGCGAGAGCATCGGCTGAGCCAAGTCAGATTCCTGGCATTGTGAAGACGCTGGGTAGCCAGCAGATTTACAAAAATCTGTTTGCACCGGTCACTTTTCCTAAGCGCCTTAAAGATTATCCAGCCCGCAGGCGCCTCAAGAGAATTTCAACAACAGGGGAGATCATCTGGGCTGCATCTGTGCTCGGACTGTTCACGGAAGATCTGGCACGATTTGTTCACTTAAAATCCGAGTTTCATCATCACTTCTATAATGGTCGCTATGAGCTGGCGGAAACTGTTCTCGAGAGTATTCAAGTTGCCTTTGGCTATTCTTTATGGCTAATCCACAGTAAGCTAAATCTGCTTCAAAACGCCAAAGGGTTGAAGGCGCAGAAAGATTTCCTGGAGGAATTGCTGTCTGCTGGCAGCCCTAGCCAAATCGTCACATGGGTCTCTTATTATCTAAGCCTACAAGCTGAAGCAACGGTATCATTTACGGATTTTAGCGACGAAGTCAATCATATGATTGGCACCGGTGAACTGAGCGACTTCGTTGTTAGAAAGCTGCTGCCTGTGGAGTCAAACCTAATCGTCGACCCCGCCACACCCATCAGCTGGGACGAGCCACACTGCTTGATAGATAGGTTCGAAACGCTGATTGCCATGAGCGTCCTGCACTATGCGAGAAATGGCAAGTCGGGAACTTCAGACATGCTCAGCGCGTTTACGCAACTGGAGAAAATTGGAGATCTTCGTGTAAGCAGGATTCTGCGAATCGCGCGAGGAGAGCGTGAGCCGGCAAATGCAAGTTTCATATTTTGGGCAGATCTTTACACAGAAGGTAACTATGAAGCGGTAATCGACGGAGAATCTGAGATCCTTGAGCTTGTTGCAAGAGCGTACGCCTGCTCAAGTGTACAGCCCGTCTTATCTAAGACTACCTCAATCAAACAGACCATCATTCAATTGATGTTGAGAAGTTTGACATTTAGCTCAGACCGAGGCCAGTCGGATAAAGCTTTGAAAAAAATGGCGCTCGCATGCTCCGGTCATCACTATGCTGATCAGATTGCGGCCTTTCTGAGGCGGGATCATGCCGCAGTGTTCACTAGCACGCTCTCGGATATTGAAATAATCAATGCATTAACAGGCCCCGATGATAACCCATGGAATACGTCAGTTTTTAATATTTTTATGGACTTCGACTGGGCATATGCTCTCCGGGAGCGCTTTCCGGAGTCCTCTGCGTTGGTGCTACGCAATGTAATAAAGAACGGCAGCGCAGCGCCCCTACTTGCTCACATGGAGCTCCCGGGCTATCGACTCGCAGCTTATGAAGGCCACGCTAGTATGGTCGGCGGCAACTACCCAGATGCTATACATTGCTACAAACGAATGGCGTTATCTCATGTGAAATACGTCAGCGATTCGGCTCGTGTTTTCTTATTTGATGCATATATGGCAATGGATGATTTTCAGTCCGCCATGTATTTAGTAGTTGATCATTGCATGGAGTCACCATCGGCGGCGCGCGCATACCCAGTGGATACGTTGGTCACGACCTGTACTGCTCAAGCAGCCCTCAGAGAGGACATTGGTCTAGCTATATTAATATTTATCGCAATAAAAAACAATATAGGAAAGTTTGAAAGAGATCTTTCAGATACCTACGAGAATGTTCTTGGCGCATTTGGTGTTGCTCGCCCCTCGGATTTAGTCGCTTTGATATCCGAACAGAATTCTGCCTACTTCATCTTCTTCCTAAAGAACGTCTGCGTGCCTCGGTTGATGGACGACACCACGCTCTTTGAATCGCTTGATGAAATTGATAGTGAACGGATCTCGGTCTGCCAGCAACTTCTACAGCTTGATCCGCTGAATGAACAATCTTATCTCAGCGAGATCCGAATTATCACTCGCGATAATAATGTGGCTAAGCTCCTGGAGCAAGTTCAAAGCAGCAAAATATTTGTGGATGAGGATGGAATAAAACAGGTTTTGGAGTCAGGGCTGGTAAGCTCATTTGGGCGCTACAAAGAGCTACTGAATTCGCCCACGCTCGCCTATCAGGCCGAGAAATTATCCAAGTTATTGCTGGAGATGATCAACAGTACCAATAACACCGATATCAAGAGCCTCAAGCTCCCCGCAACGGAACTGGAGGGGTTGTTCAGATCGATGTTGATGGAGTGTGTTTATCAGTTCGCCTTCAACCCCGCCTACGGACTTGATACGCACGTCAGCACCACTATCCGCCATGGATCGTTTGAGGGTCATTTGCGCAGTCCTCTCGCGATCGAGGACCTGCTTTGCATAAAATCCGGTAGTGAGTATTTTCTCTCAAAGAGCTGGAGTGCCATGCTGTGTGATTGGGACGAGCCTGATGCAGGCCGGGTTTTGAAGGCCCTAGGAAAATTTACCAGCGCTTTTGAAGACTTAATCGCAATCTATTTGAAAGAAAAGCTACACATGAAAACGGTAGATTTGCCTCAAGGGCTTTTTGGGTTTGATGCAGCGTCAAGGATGTCGGGCAAAGTCATGGATACGATCACGACTAGCACTGATTTCGATACACTGTGCGATAAGTTAATATCGTATTGCTGGGACCTCACAGAGATCTCGCTAAATAATATCAGGCGGGATTTGAAATACAACCTCACTGCGCAGATGTCGTCCCATTTCGAAACGTTATTACACTCAATCGAGCTGGAGAACGCACACCACCGCGTTGCGCCACTAATCGACTCCATCGTAAGAGCACGCACAGCATTCCAAGTTGCGGTCACAGATGTTGCCGAATGGTTTAAACGTCCAAGTAACCTGGCTCGCGATCCTTTTGACTTAGAGTTGGCGGTTCACGTCGCGATGCAGCAAGTCAAGAATTGTTACGTCAAAACTCCCATTATTCCAACCCTAGACATCAACGTACCCTACAAGATTGACGGCTCCATGCTTGACGGACTGTGCGAGATATTTTTTATTCTATTGCAGAATGTTATTATACATGGGGGCGTCCAGAACGAACCTATTGCGATCACTTTGAAGGCAAAGTCGGAGAAATCTAAACTGATCATTGAGTGTTCGAACAAACTCAGCGACAACGTTTCAATAGAGGATAGACGAGAAATTGCATCCCTGGCCATGAAGTCATATGAGCGTGACTCTGCCCTACGCAGCGCCCGCAAAGAGGGTGGCTCCGGGTTGTCAAAGGTGTGGCGGATTGCCGAATTTGACCTCAGGGCAGGCCATGAACTGACGTTATGCGTTGGGGATGGCGGCATTTTTGAGACCAATCTAGTGCTCACCTCAAGGTAACTGTATGAGAATTTACATCGTCGAAGACAGCCCTATCAAAGCAAACAACCTTGTTACTTTTGTGAGCGACTTGCTTGGCGATACGCAAGACATTCATTTATATGTGAGTTTTCAAAGTGGGCTCAAAGCGATAGAGGCCAACCCGCCTGATACACTCATTCTTGACATGACGTTGCCGACGTTCGATAGGCGGCCAAATGCACGCGAGGGGAGGCTTAGGCCGCTCGGCGGATACGACATCATGAGAAAACTAAAGCTTAAAGGGATCTACACCAAAATTATTGTCGTGACTCAGCTTGAGTCGTTCGGCGACGATGAAGATGAGGTGAGCTTTAAAGAGATCACCGCCCAGTGTCATCGTGAATTCCCAGACGTCTTTTTAGGGAGCGTTTATTATGATCAAAATGGCACAAATTGGCGCCCTCATTTGCAGCAATTATTGGCATTGGTGAATCTAGATGATTAAAATCCTGCTCGTTGACGATGACAGTGAAAAACACCGTGTAATCACTAAGGTGGCTCTTGAGGTTCCCGGGGTAAATGAAGACCATATAGACCACGTTTACGACGTCCTGGCGGCGAAAAAAGCCATCCGTACCAATCGGTATGATTTGGTTATCCTAGACATCAATTTGGCCCGAAACTCTAACACCGGCCCCGAAGTGGGGGCAGGTTTGGATGTTCTCCATTTTATAAAAAACAATAACCATGCGAAGCGACCAGGGTGTCTACTCGGACTAACTGCTTTTGACGACGGTGCTGACGTCGCCGCATCTGAGTTTTCATCACCGTTATGGAAACTAATGCGTTTTTCTTACACTGACATTTCCTGGCATCATCCGTTAAAGGAAGCTTTAATTTACTTGCAGGGCCTTAATAAGCCACCTTTCGCCAATGACGGAAAAAACTATCATTACGACTTGGCGGTCTTCACCGCGATACAGGAGGAGTTGGACTGCCTGCTATCGTTTGGGAATTGGACAAAGGTGACTGTTCCGTATGATCATGCCGATTATTATGAGGCGGTGCTCACCGGACCTGATGGAAGCTTGAGGGCTGTGGCCACTGTTGCTCCAAGAATGGGAATGCCATCGGCTGCAGTTGCTGCGTCTAAATTAATACATACTTTCCGACCCAAATATCTGGCAATTGCTGGCATTTGCGCCGGCGTGAGAGGCAAATCACGCCTCGGGGATATTTTGATTGCGGACCCTTGCTTCGATTGGGGAAGTGGCAAGTGGCAACGTGAACTGGATACGAACACGCTTAGATTCCGCCCGGCGACTTACCAATGGCGTCTGGACGAATCATTACGAGCCGCAGCGAAGTCAGTTGCAGCAGATGACCTGTTTCTTAAGAATCTGCATTACGATTACGCCGGAAATAAACCTAATCACCAGCCTCAAGTATTTATAGAGGCCATGGCAAGCGGTGCGTCCGTTCTTCAGGCAACTTCCTTAATGAGCGACGTTCGTGATCTGCACAAAAATCTCGTTGGAGTCGAGATGGAAAGTTATGCTGTGTTTACTGCTGCACAGCATGCGGCCGAACCGCGTCCGATGTGTATTTCTATAAAATCTGTTTGCGATTTTGGCGATGAAGCCAAATCCGACGATGTGCACCATTATGCTGCCCATACCAGCTGTGCATTTCTGATTCAGCTAGCCAAGCTGGCTTTGGTTGAGCCTTCAGTATAAAGGCGGTGATTATACGTAGAACCTGCGTAGTACGCGTTAGATTGAACCCGATTTTCTCATTGAAGACAGCTTCCACATTGTCCGTCGATCCGCCAGTCCCTCCTCTTTCTTCAGAAGGTTGGTGGGAAAGCTGGCGATAATTCGAAGGCTCCTCTAATGGGCGTATTCTTGATCTTCTTGAAGGCTCATCAGTCTCTGGTTGGCTGTGCAAGGTGTTTGAAGTCAGCCGTTCGTGCTACTACGCCCAGCGCCTTAGGCGCCGAACACCTGATGTCGAACGGCTTCGGTTGCGCAGCTGGGTGAGCGAGCTGTTCTCGTAAAGTCGCAGTGCTGCGGGCAGCCGCAGCATCCTGTCGCTGATGCGTGACGACGGTGAGCAGCTACGTCACCGGGCAGACTTTGTAGTCTGTGGTGGTCGCAGTCTGTCTTCCGCCAATGTCTGTGGAGGCCGCAGTTCGACGCGCATTTTCACGTCCGCGAAAAATGAATGGGTGGTGGGTTGGTGCAATTGAGTCCACTGCATACGTCACTCCTACAAGTATTTCTTGAAGCTTGAGACCGTGATATAGACGGACATGCCTAATAAAACCGCGCTGGGCAGCAGAATCAACAACGGACTAACGCTGACAGGCATAGCCAAATACACCGTCCAAGGCACAATCATCAGCGGAACAATGGCCCCCCGTGCTTTGTGATACAGATAGCTGGACTCCCGCCCCGAACCAAATTTTCGCAGGTCACGCCGCACCAACCCATCGACCAGCCCTGTAAACCCTGCCAGTAAAAACAGCGGGATGGTCATCGTCAAAATGACCATCCGCACGCAGAAGGTGAGCACGGTATACAGCGCGGCCAATCCATAGTCCTGAAGTTTGATCATCACCCGGCCTGTTTCGTAGCGCAGGTCGAAGTTGACGATCTGTTGTGGCGAAGTAGTGCGAGCGTACTGGGTCAGGGCATTGATACTATCCAGCATGCCGGTTTTCACCATCAGCCAGTCATAGACCATTTGGGCCAACCAGGTTGCCGTGCGCCCCGGCTCCTTGATGACGACGCTATGGATCAAGTCCTGGGACAACCAGCTCAACTCGTATTCAAACATCTGTTGCGCATGTCGCCAGCCTGCCTCTGGCCAGAACAGATACAGGCATATCCATTCGACGACGATGGCAGCCAGCAAGGAGCCAAACATCACTCCCAGAAAGTGGAAGGGCGTTGCAATCAGAATGCCGAGAAAGGTTTTTTGACCTTCCTGCTGCTGTTGGGCTTTTTCTGCGATGTCGGCCATCAGGTTTAAACCTCATGGCCTTCATTGGCCATCTGGCGAAAGTCATCCACCAGATCTTCCGGTAATGATTCGCTCAACGCTTGATAGCCGGGGGCCTGCCACCAGTCGCTACTGCCCACAGAGCCTTTGCGCATCCCTTCGGCCAGGGCCTGCAGGTCCTTGGGCATGACTTCGTCCGGCTCACTCGCCGGTAATGGCATACGAATTTTCCACAGATTACCGCCCTCGATCAGCGCAAAGCATTGTCCCTTGGGCAAGCTCACCACATGAGCGGGTTCGATCATCGGCACGCTGACGCTCTGGATCTGGTCGTGAGTGTTGGAGGTGAAGGCGGCGTTGCCATTGATCGCATCATTGGCGCTGCTGGCGGTTGTGCTGGTGAACACCTGGACTTTGGGCAGCTGGTTGGTCAGCAGTTCGGCAGTGGCGGTTTCGCGAACACGTAACATAAAGAGGTTGTTGAAGTTGCCGATCACCTGGCCAGCCTTGGCCCGACTGCCGATTTTTGCTTCGATATCGCTCATGGTCTGGGTGTAGGCGGTGACTTGCATGCCGGCGCCACCGCCCTTGTTGATCATCGGGATAAACTCGTCGCCCATCAGTTCGTTGAATTCATCGGCATGCACATTGATTGCGACCTTGCCGCTGCTGGCGCCGGGCAGGCCGTCATCGATGCCGAATTTGTAGATATGCCCAGCCACCGATACCAGGTCGCTGAACATCGAGTTGCCCACGGCGGCGGCCACTTCGGTATCGGATAGAGCATCCAGCCCCACATACACCACCGCCCGTTTGCGGATGACCTGCATCCAGTCGAAGATCGGCCGCGGGTCTTCAAGGTCCATATAGTCGGGTGACAGCAGTTCTGCGATGCGGCCGGTAGTAAGTTTTTCCAGCAGTGGCAGCAGACTGGCGACGATCTTGTCGAAGTAGGTTTTGTCGTAGCGCACTGCCGAGCGCAGGCCATCCATGACCGGGTCAGAGATGCGTTTTTGGGTCAGGTACATATCCAGGGCGACCACGCGCAGCGGGCGATCTTTCATGGCGAAGCTGAGGTTTTTGCGATCGATCTTGCCCTCGACCTCGACGATGGTTTGCCAGGCCTTGGGGTCGTGCTGCGCGAAGTAGCTTTGTGCGTACTCTATGAACAAGGCATCGATATTGATCACATGCTTGAGGATCTGTTCGTAGTCCGGGCGTCGGCCGAGCGCTACCAGAGCGCGGGCAATGATATTGACGAAGCGCCAGGCGAACTCGCGAAATGCTGCGGAGTTGCCTTCCCCCGATAATTGACCGGCAATGCGCGTGGCCACCTCCGAGATCCGGCCAAAACGACCCACCGCGTTATAGCGGGCCGAATAGTCAGGCCAGCCCAAGTGGAAAACGTAGAACTCATCGAGTCGGCCTGAGCGTTTGCATTCGATGTACATGCGCTTTAGCAGGTCGGCATCGCCCTTGGGGTCAAAGACGATCACGACCTCGCGATCAAGATGCTGAGATCGATGACGCCGGGTTCGGCGTATGTCCTGAGTGATAAACAGCTCAGCCAGACGAGTTTTCCCCACCCTCGTTGTGCCCAGCACCAGAGAGTGGCCAACCCGTTCTCCCAGCGGCAAGCTGACATCGCTTTCGTGCGGTTCTATGCCATGCAAGCGCGGCAATCCACCTACGGGAGGGAGTGGCCGGGCCGGATTCAGCGCGATATTCCAGGCTGTGACTTTGCTGAGCAACTTGAGCGGAAAGGGCGCGAACTCCAGCCGCTCTTCCAGGCGGCGTGCCGCCCTGTAAATCGAAGTTGGCTCAACATACTCGGCATATTTGGGCAGATAGGTGTCCATCAGGCGCTGGGTATGTTTTTGCGTCCAGCGAAAGCCTTTGCCGATAAACAGGCGCTCGTTGCTGACCGGAATATCCTTGCTGGTCATGGTGTAGTGGGGCAGGCGGCGGATATTACGGCGGTAACGTAACACCACCCATGCCTGTCGCAGACGCACAAAGCCAAGGGCTATAAAACCTGTAGCAGCGACTGCCCCGAACAACGGAGTCAGAGCAAATGCCCAGGGCGCGAAAACGCATAGCAAGGCTGCCGCGACACATACCAGGACTGTGTACAGCTCGACGGCGGGTCGCAGTAGCGATTCGATGGTGTAGGTGCTGGCCATGATTTCGGTCAGCGCCTTACTGCTGGAGCGTGGTGGCGGTGATCAATAGAGGGTAGTGGCGAATGCCGAGACGTTGCACCAGATCATCAGCTGGTGCAGGCACTATCTGCAGTGTTCCGGCCCAGCGTTGAACCTCGGCAAAGCGCTCGGCGCTGGCCACATTAATCACGATCCCCACGGCCTGAAGTTGTTGCAGTTGCTCGCGACGCTGTGAGAGCCAGGTTCTGGACAGTTCATCGTCCCCCACCAGAAATAGCGGCTGCAGGCCGGGCGCGTTGATCACTCGACTCTTTTCCTGGCCGGGTGTCAGTTGCGTCGAGCGCACAGGAAATGCCCCGGAGCCACGAACGCCAATGTTCAAGACCGATATCGATTGGGCGGTTGGTTCAGGGTTGAGGTCCTGATAATAAGGCAGGGCAGACACGCCGCCCCTGTCCTCGACCACAATCAGCGAGCTGGCGTGTACTGCCTGCGCCAGGCCCAGGCACGGCAGAAGTAGAAACGGATAACAGAGTCGATTCATGGAGTATTCGCCAGTAGGTTTATGCCGGTGACGCGGCTCAGGTGTTTGGCAAAGGCCAGTCGATAACGAGCAGCGGGCTTGCCACCGGCCGGGCGGTGATAGCGCCCGGCGGCCGTGATCCAGTCGCCGCCTTTGGCCTTGTGCTCGGCCAGGATCTGCGCGGTGACTGACAGGTTTTTATATGGATCCAGCCCCTCGCATGGAGAGTTGTAACGGTGGCCATTGGCGCCGATATTGGTCTGGCCGAGGCCCACGTCGACCCGGTGAGGGCCTGCGGTTTGAATGGCGTGCAGCAATGCGCTGCAGGCATCACTACGGGTCGCAAAGCGATAACCGGCGCCTGCAACATTCAATGTCCAGGGCCAGGGCACGAGCTGGCCGCGCAGTCGGGTACCACTTTCTTGCAGGGCGACCGAGTACAGCACCTCTGAAGGCACGCCTGCCGGTAATGCGATCAGTTGATACGCCGGAGGTGGAGTCTCGGTGCCGTAGGTGAGGGGAGTGCCCAGCAGAAGGCTACCGAACAGCCCTGCCCGAATTACTGACGTTGCCATTGGCCATTGACCTCGCGCACCACAGCCGGAAGCTCGCCGCCGAGACCCAGCCCGAGCCAGCGCCCGGCGTCGTGATTCAGTGTAATGGTGCGGTTCAGGACACCGGTCGGCTCTATCCTGGCCAGGACTGCCCAGCGGCGGATCTTCTCGTCATCGCCCAGGCTGCCGACGAAGTACAGGTCGAAAGGCTGATTTTGCGCCTGGAGGTTTTGGACCCGCGTGATGCAAGCCATGCAGTTGTCCTGCACAAAGATGGCCAAGCGACCGTCGCTTTTAAGCGCTCGTGGGGAACTGGTCATGGGGGAGGCCGGGCTGGCTGACAGCTGGATAATCTTCTCGTCCGGATACAACCGCTTAAAGGCCTGGTCATAGGCCTGTTGGTAGGCCAGTTCCTTCTCGACCCGCTGGCGCTCGGCTTTGACCTGCAGCTCGGCGTAACGACGACGATCCTCTGCCGAGGTTGCTTCAATACCCAGGGCAGTCAGCGGATCCAGCCCGGGAGAGTAGATGCCCCGTGGACCTTTCATTACTGCCTGATAACGACTCCAGTCCTCAAGGGTTAGCCCCCATTCGCTAGCCAGCTCAATCTGGCTGCTGTCACGGTTTGAACTGATTGCTTCAAGGCTTTCCTGAGAATTTGTCGTGCTTGTTGCTGCATTAACACAAGGCGGTGCGGCAGCCACCAGGCCAGCTATAGCTAACCCGAGCACGGCTAAGCGTGACGGTTTGCAGAGGATATTTGAGTCAGCCACGGCGACCTCCTATGGCTCAACAGTTAAGGTTCTCGACAGACCAGCCACTTCGAAGTGGGCCAATCGGCCATCCATTGATTTGAGCTTCCAGGCTGTGCCCGTGACCCCGTCGCCCGGCCTGATCAGGTTGATCTGGCTTAGCTGTGTCGTGCCGGATGGCGCCACGGACAGAAAGCGCTCGCCACCTCGATATTCGATACCGATTACGGTGAACGGAGGAGGTTGGGGCGCAGGAGTGGGTTTCTTGCGAATAACCGTTTTGGTTGGAGAAACAGCCGCCGGTGGCTCTGTTGTTCGTGGCTTGCTCAGTTCCTGCAGACGGATATCGATCATCTCGATATTGGCCTTGAGCACCATCACCTGTTCCTCGGCTGCTGTTACGCGCAGGGAAAGGTCTTGGGTGGTTTCAGACGCTTGCTTGGCATACGTCTGAACGTCATCGATGCGATTGGAAAGCGCCTGTTGGCCCGAGCGGAAGTCGTCGTTGGTAACCAGGTGCTTGCCGTCAACGGCGTCCAGCCGCTCATCAACCTTGGCCAGTCGTGTTAGCAGCGCGTTCAGCGAATCCTTGTCAGCGGTGGATGCCAAGTTATTGCTCACAAGGGAGAGCTGGTGATTCTCGTATGCCAATACACTGGCCAGGGCGATCAGGCAGAGGCTGAAGATCAATGTGGTGCGGGTGGGACGTGGAAGTTTCATGGGCGGCCTCGCGTGAGAACGAGGTCATCCTGTCAATCTGGGTTGTGGGGTGCAGCAGGAAATAGGTTTTTAAAGCCTTGTGAATTAATTGGGTGAGGAGACCCTCAGCACGAACCAATCTAGAGATATCTCCCCGGCATATTGATCAAAGGCTGATGCTGTTCAGGTAGTTGATGTTTTATAACGAATCATAAATATTGACCACGAGCGCGAAACCAGTTGCCGCCAGCGGCTCTAACTGGTGTAGGAACCCCGTCGATGGCTGGCACATCAGCGCAGGGTGAGACCTCCACACCCCCGTTCGGGGGTGTGCTTATGAATTTATTCCAATTACAGATTAATGGCTCATTGACATCATTTCGGGGCGTTAGGGACAATCCAGGTCTATTTAGGTCTGACAGGGATTGCTGAACATGTTCCGAAGGATTCTCGACACGGTTTCCCAAGCGGCCGATAAGGTTGTTGGAAACGTGTCTGATGCTTATGACGCCACAAAAGGGACGGTTTCAAGTGCCGGTGGCTTGGTCGCTGATGCATTCGACGCCACCCGTAATACAGTCTCCGATGCCGCCGGCAAGGTGTCAGATGTAGTCTCGGATGCGTATGAAGCCACTCGGAACACGGTGGTTGATGCCGCCGACAAAGTCGCCGATGTTGCTGTTGATGCCTATGGGGTGACTCGTAATACGGTATCTGATGCAGCTGATAAGGTCGGTGATGTGGCTTGCGACGCTTATGGGGCCACTCGCAGTACCGTTTCGAGTGCTGCCGATGTAGTCGCTGATGTGGTTTCGGATGCCTATAGCTCGACCCGCGACATTGTCAGCAGCGGCTTTGATGGATCGCGCGATTACGTCAGTAACCTCGGTTCGTCAATGAGCACCTTTTGGGCTGCTCGAAAAAACCGTGAAAGCTCAAATGCAGGTAAGTCGGCGTCGAGTGGTGATGAGCGCGAGAAAATTCTCAGCCTTGAGCGTGAGAAACGTTTTGAGTCTGCGTTAGAGAAAGCTGCTGCACGTATCAAGGACAACGACGGCTATTTTCGCATGCTGATTGCCATGCAGGCCGTGGCTCAAGCCTGTGCTGCCTGTGATGGCGAGGTCAGCCCTGACGAGCAGGAGCAAATCGATGAATTGATTCTGGGCATGGGCGCAAAATGGCTGCCTCCTCAAGTACGTACCGCGCTGGATGCATTGATCTCCCAACCGCCAAGCCTTCAGGAAGCATTTGCCATCGCAAGTCAGGTGGGTGCTGATGCCCAGGACCTGTTCCAGGAAATCGTACGTTTTGTCATTTACCTTGATGATCAAGCAAACGATGCGGAGCAGCAGTTTTTGGCCCACTGGGTTCAGTTGCGCGCAAGCGCCTGACGGAGAGATTTATGACGGATCGAATCGGGCGTTTTAAGGCTCGTCGCCAGCTGCAGGAGCAATTGCGCGAGCAGCCGATACTCGTGGCATTGCCGAACGCAGAGCAAGTGACCCAGTTTCATCAGCCGGTCAATCAACTACGGATTGATGGGGCTTTCAGTGCATTGGTTTTTGAAGCCGATGTTCAGGTCAATGAAACCGACATCGATGCTGCGTTGCGCACGTTCAGTGAAACTTTTAGCCAGGAGCGTTTTGACCAGTTGCTCAGAGACAGCCGCCGCGATGTATTGCAGGCAGTTGCTGTGCCTTTCGGCCTTGGGAAGCTGGTTGCGATACACGACAAGATTGGCGGTAACGTCGACACCATTCATAACGCGCGCCAGGACGTGTATGCCACGGCAGCAGCTCGGCAGGAATATGTCGACAGGCCGGAGTACGAATCAAAGAAATATCATGGGGATAAGCGATATATCGCCAAGAATGCCTTGGATACCAAGGCGCAGGCTGAAGGAAATCTTAAAGATACCTACACCGGCAAGACCATGGGAAACAAACATGTTGACCCGCGAAATCTCGATCACACGATTGCAGCCAAAGAGATTCATGATGATGCCGGGCGTATCTTGGCCGGTCGCGACGGTGTGGAGATGGCAAACGATTCCTCGAATCTCAATCCGACCCAGGAGCGCTTTAACAAGTTTAAGGGGCAGCGTCGTGCCGACGACATAGTCGTCCAGCTTGAGAAAGAAAGCCCTGCGCGAAGAGTTCGAATTACGGAACTCGAGTCTAAAGCCGACTTGACGGTGAAGGAACGCAACGAGCTGGATTTGCATCGACAGAAACAGACCATTGCCGACGACCCTAAGCACTTTCTTGCGGCAGACAAGACTGCCCGAGATAAATACGAGGCCAAGCTGCGCGACGATTACTACAACGGTGGGAAATTTCGCGAAGCCGTTGTCGATACCAGTATCAAGGAAGGCGGCAAGATGGCTTTTCAACAAGCATTTGGTTTGATGCTGGTTGAATTCTTTAGCGCTACCTTCGACGAGCTACAGGATTTTTATCGAAAAGGGGCCATGCATGACAGTTGGTGGCCTGAGTTGCGCAGTCGCATGGAACGGGTCGCCACACGGGTCGGCAAGCAGTGGAAGGTAGCTCTGGCTGCTGGAGGAGCGGGCTTTGTCGCCGGGGTACTGTCAAACCTTGTCACGGTCTTTCTCAATACCCTTAAGACCACCGGAAAACGGGCTATTCGCATGTTCCGCGAAGGCTTCATGTCATTGTTCCAAGCACTCAAGATGTTGGCCTTTCCGAGCAAGGGTATGAGCATGCGCGAAGGGGCACATGAAGCGCTGAAAGTGGTCCTTGCCGGTGCTGTAGTCATTGGTGGCGTCGCGCTTGAGGAAATCATCGAGAAGTACATCCTGGCCATTCCAGGCTTGGGTGCATTCGGCTCTATTGTCTCTGCAGTGATCATCGGCGCACTGACAGGATTGGCAAGTACCTTCGTGGTTTATTTGATTGATCGCCTGGATCCGCTGGGGGTTAATCGCAATCGCGAACTGGCGGCCTTGCATCAGCAACTGGATGGCGAGTTGGAAGAAGTTAGAGGCCGTAACGACCAGTGGCTGCTTAATCTTGAGGCGACGCTGGATTGTTGAAGTAAGTCTCCAGTAAGGCCCCTGGAGGGGGCGAGCTGTTTTTTTGCGGGGACAAAACTTAAAGGGCATGCCAACACCTAAGTGTCGTACATGCCCTGTAAGTCGGATCAATAATCCGAAGGCAGCAACATTGTTGTTGAGCTTCGATCCGCTTCCGTGATTATCCAAAGCCGGCTTTCACCTTCGGCGTTGATGTCGTAGCAGGACAACAGCCGCTCTCCGTTCTCAAGCGCCCATTGATTGCTTTCCCATTCCTCTGAACAGATCTCGCCCCAATCTCCGACAGCATGCCGCTTGAGATACGGGATAGGGTTTAGTTCGTCGTTTTCTATCAGGCTCTGTACGGCTCGGGTGATCAGCACGTTGCCCACAGGGAATGCCATTTCAGCTGCGGTATCTGCCTCCCATGGGGTTATTTCGTGCCCTGACTCCTGTTTTGATGCCCCCTCGGCATCGTCTCCAGCAGAAGCTCCAGTGTTTTTCAGAATCATGCTGTCGAGCTTGGCGCGGACTTCGATAACCAGCCGTCCGGCCGAGGTGTAGTGGGTTTGGTGAATATCGGTGATGAGAAAGTCGCCCGAGTAATTGCCAGGCGAGTGTTGATTCAACAGGGCGTCCTTGACTACGAATTCCCCGATGGATGTGGACAGGTGACCGACATTGAAGTGACCTCGACGGCCGAGGACGCTATGGATGGCCAACAGGCCTGCAATAGTAATCATGGTGTGCTCCAGGCAGCGGCCTGCCTGATTGGCAAGGCCGTGACAGATAAGAGAAAGAGCCCGAGTGGCTCAAGTCAGAAGGGGGGTGGTTTCATTCCTGAGGGAAAGGCATAAGTACGAACTTCCGTCTGAGGCCTGCTTTTGCGTCAGTCTGAGTCCGAGCCACCTGTGTTTGGGGTCAGTGCTGTGTCTGCCGCGGGGGTAGCAACCGAATAGGATTTCTTGCTGTTCGGGGTGCTCATTCAGGTGTCGATATACCGTTAGCAGCAGCCTGCACAAGCGCAGAACGGTTATGTCAGCGCCGTCGTGTTCATCCCATTGAACGGCGGACTCCCATGCTTGCGGGGTTAATACCACTGGCAGTTTGAGTAGATGTGGGGCGAGAGCAGGAAGGTGAGTCATGGTGCATCTCCAGATATGGGAAAGCACCTGACCCGACCGGGAGGTGAATTCCCGGTGACGGATGTCGTGAGTGATAGTTCAGCGGTGGAGCGGTTTCAGGATTGAAGTGGCACCCCGGAGGGTGCCTGGATTTCAATCATGCAGACTGATGCAGTGGCGCATCAGAGTTCTGTGGGTCGCAAACCGAGTCTTTCTCGGCGTTGTTTGGTTCAGTAGAGTCTTTCGGTTTGGCTTCATAGACGGTTTCGCCATCCACTTTGATCCAGCTGATAAAAAGCAGGCGCCCCTTGAGGCTGGCTCCAGGTTGCCCTTTTTTATCGCCTTTCTCGTAGGTGAAGGCATCTGCCCAAATGTCGCCGATACGAAAACCAGAAAGTACTTTCTTTCCGGCATCAACAGCTTCCTGGCAGCGCCGAATCAGCTTTTCAGCATCAGTGCCGACAACGTTGCAGTCGATGTAGGAATACTCAACTTCATCAGTTGAACCGTGCAGAGCAGCAATGGCTACAGCCATGAAAGGCTTGCCCTTGCCGCGAGGTTTAACTTCACGGATACGGTTGAGGTAACCGATGCCGGTGGTGTGCAGGTCGAAGAATTTGGCTTCGCTGGTGTGAGAGGTGCTCATGGTGATTCTCCAGTTTCGAACATCAGAAAGCGGAGAGACACTTCGCCCTTGGGGGAAAGTATTCCCCGCGAAGGTGGGTGCCGTTAGAGCATTAGTTTTATCGCCGCGAGCATTACGCCAGTCATTGCGGACAGCATCAGGCCCATACGGATGGTGATTTTGACCTCTAGCTGAGAGATGTCGGTTTTCAATTCAGCGAGAAGATCGGTTCGAAGAACAGCGATATCTGCTTTGGTGGCCAAGCGTGAAAACATGTCGGTCTCCAGGGCATCAATCACTGCATTAGCTTTCTGTTCCGGGACGTTAATCGAGATCAACGCTTGATAGAGAGCCAATTCGGTTTTCATTAGACCTCCAAAAGTGAGCGAGAGGCCTGCCCAGACGGGGAGGCCCGTCATGGGTGGGTAAAATAGTGCTCTGTCGCTTCCTGGCGGTGCAGGAGACAGAGAGTTTGTATGCAGGTTAAAGCATCAGTTTCATTGCGGTGAGCATGATGCCTACTGTGGCTGACAACATCAGACCCATACGCAACGTGAGTTTAACCTCCAGTTGGTGAAGGTCAGCTTTGGTCGCCAAGTGTGAAAGCATGTCGGTCTCCAAGGCTTCAATCACAGCATTAGCTTTCTGTTCAGGCACGTTAATCGAGATCAACGCTTGATAGAGAGCCAGTTCAGTTTTCATCAGACCTCCAAAAATATGCGAGAGGCCTGCCCAGACGGGGAGGCCCGTCATGGGGGGGAGATAAGGTGCTTCCATCGACAGTTGTCGACTGATCGCGCTACCGGAAACTATGGCGATCTTGGGTGTGGATCCATGCGGTACACCGCATCGTAGCCTTAAGGATCCTGACTACGGGGCATGTTGCTGACGACGTCAGCGAGACATGCGGTAAGGATGGAAAGGACGCCGTGCTCTGTCAATATTCATTGTGTTTAAATCTTGAGCGAATATGTCATCATTCCAGTACGCCGATACTATCTGGGCCACGGGTCAATAGTGTTCGACAAAGGGTTTATTAATTAATCAGCCCTTCTCGTGTGAAAGGGATTTACTAGCTCAAATACCACAGTATAAGGCACATAGCCCTTATGTATAGTGTGCCGGTCGTTGGTGCATGAATGTCTTAAACGTATGTCTGATGGTCAAGCGTAAGAAGTCAAGTCGTCAGGATTGGTAGTGTTTCAGGGATTGATTTTCCAGGCTTAGCGGACATGGAGTGCCTTAGTCACTTCTCGCCAGGAAGTGAAACGATTACTCAATTCCTCCTGCAATTTGGAATTGCCGCTCGGGACAGTTGAGCCACTCCCCCCCTGTATCGCTCTACAGCGATCGATCAGAGCGGTACGAGCGGCGCTGAACAATGATGAGGTTTTAAGTTTGGCGCTCACTGGGGGGATGGAGCTGGTATGTCCAGCGTTATCAAAACGTTTTTTGATCGTCATCCTCCGAAGATGGTGCCCTGACGGGATTACGTGGAGAATGCGCGCAGATCTATTGCGATCTAAGGACCTTATCAAAAACGGAGAATGACGAAAAATGGGAGTCCAGCATGAATGAGGTATGGAAAACAGTAGCAGTCGCAACTATCACCGGTCTGCTGACACTTGCAGGAGTCATGACTACGAGCGTTATGGGATGGTGGTCCTCCTCGCAATCATCGGAAATCACTACAAGGCAAGCATGCATAACTCGCTTAGATAATCAGGAGCAAAACTTTCGCGCAAAAGCCGATCTATTTCTATCTTCACTGGGAGGGTTTGTATCGCTAACAGGACATACGGAGCTTACTTTTGATGATTACAATGAAAGACTCGATCAACTAATGAAAACGGGGTATGCCTTTAGTGCATATGCTCCAGCAAACCTTTCGGTTGTAAGTAGAAATATGGTCAATCAGTTGAAGAGTGCAATTAAGGAGAAAGACGACCAAACGTCTCGCCAGTTATTGGAGAGCTACTATGCGACCTATGAAAAATGGAGCACACAGTTCCAGGACGCCTTAACCCAGGTCGAGTCTGATCGCAAAGGATGTTAATCTACAACCTTGGTTGGCTCGAAGGCTACAGGCTCGAAAGCGAGCATTCACGTAAGTTTCATCTGGGTGCCATGTTGATTGTTTGGCAAGGAAAACTGAATCAACACCCAACTCAAGTTGCGACGGGGCGACGGCTGAATAGGGTAAAGTTGGCGTAACCCTGTAATGAAAAGGGAGGCGTCGGTCGACCGCCCCCCTGAAGCGTTGGGTCAATAGAGACACGTTGAGCTGGAACAGCCAGCTCCACGCTCTCGGCTTCAGTCCACTGCATTTTCAGACCAGCATGCCACCTGCAAAACGTGAAGCGCCGTAGATCTCTGGGCTGTGATCATGACGGTTCAGATTTACCTGGCCAATCATCGTGGCTGAGGCCAGCAAACATAAGGCACGCATCCGCGTACAAAGGGAGCCCTGCGTTTCGCCGGCGGGCCACCGGCAGGGACAAGCCGCTACCGACAGGTAGCCTGACGATCCTTCTCAAGATCTTCAGGTTACCTGTCGGCGTGCTTTAAAAAGTATGAGCCGCAACACCAGTGCGGCCCTAAGTCGACGGTGCTTCGAACCTCTAGAAAACCCTATGTGCCTTTGAACTCGCTGTTCACGAGTGGACGGCTGCGTGTCTGGCTTGGAACAGGGAGACACAGGGAGAATTTTCATCCAGATCCGCACGCCCTTCCCGGAGCTCAGCGTGCTTTGGGGACGATGTTTAAAAGCCATCGTCGGGTGCCACTGATGACCGCCAGTAGCCAGCGAGGTGAAACCTGTTCGTGAATTAAGTGTGCCACAAGATAAATTGGCCTGCCAAATTGTAGTTATTGATACAGCACGACAGCACCCTCGGGTACAGCCGCGGGCAGCAGAATCAGCGTTACACCTGTGTCTGGGTTGACCAGGCGCCCCTGGATGTTAAGGCCCGCAGCAACAGATCCCTGGGTCAGGTCAGCCAGTTTGCGCGCCAACCCCGCTGGCGGTTGCGGGTAGTAGGTGTAGCTCAATCCCGCCGCCACTAAGCCCTCAACCCCCGGTAAATGCACAAACCAGCTCGGCAGGGGCAAGGCCGAGTCCACCACGTTGCCGGTCAATGTGGGATTGCTTTGAGCATAGGTGGCCAGTGCCTGGCGATAGACCAACAGGTTGTACGAGATCGCCGACACGTCACCATGCCACGCCAAGGTTTCGGCCCGTTGCGACTGTTCGCTTACGATGCCCAAGGCCATCGCGGTGACCGCTAAAACCAGCCAGTGAAGTGCCATTTCCTAGCCCTCGGCATTTATGACTCACGGTGTGAACTCAGTGAGGTAAATAACCCCCATCCCGCACTGGTAGGGGTAGGACGACACGGTATACGCGCTGCCCGCCGGTACCATAAAGCCGGTGGAGGTCGTCTTGTTGCCTACGTCGTAGGTGTGTACGGAGCCTGATACGGTGATCCAACTGCCATAGAACACCGCTGCGCTCATTTGGTAGCGGTTGCCGCAGGTTCCTCCCACGCCATTGCCGCCATACGCGGTGACAAAAATAGGTGTTGAGGCCGTGTTGGTGCGGGTGACGGAACCTCGATAGGCCCCGGCACCGGCCAGTTTTCCGGGCCCCGCGCGGGCGCCTTTCCACACGCCGGACTGGCACGACAGGATCACGCCAGTTGTGTCACGCCCAAGCAGCCCATTGGGTGAGCAGGCAGTGTTCTCTGTGGCCAGCCCCACCAGTTGGATATATTCGCCCACTTCGGTGCGACCTTCGGCGGTCAATGTGCCTGCGCGAACCTGGCCAGCCGTGTAGACGTTTTTATTGCCATAGGCCCGCACCCAGCTGGCATCTGACATGTACCAGCCACCCCCCCATTTTTCGCTGTACCAACCACTGTCGCCCTCGGTGCGAAACCAGTTGCCGGTGTAGGTTTCTCCGGCAATTTGGGCCGTACCTGCGTGGACCTCACTGGCTCGGATCTGAGCTGCGTTATTCACATCGCTGTTGCCCATGTCCAGGGTGGTGTTCATGCGGTTGAGCTCGGGTTTGCCGGGGATGGCATTGCGGTACAGGTAGTCATTGGCCAGTGCGCCATCTTGCAGAAACAGCGCGCTGGCGGTGTGGCCTACACCTGGGTCTACCCCGAAGTTGCTCAGCGCAATCTGCCAGCCGCCACGGATGCCTTGAATGATGTCGGTCTGGTTGACGGGGATGAAACCGCCGGTGCCGCCCAGGTACTCGGCGATTTCGCGAGTGCCGATTTCGTCGATGCTTTCCCCTCCTGTGGTGATCAGAATTGATTCCAGTTGGTTGGGGAGCGGGCTGCGGGCCAAAACCAGAAATGTCTGTCCATAGGCGTTTCTATCGCTGAAGCCATCGGGCAAATACCGCGTGTTACGCAGCATCTCGACGGTGATCTGCGCCGGTACCGTGGGTGTGGCGATGGCCAGTACCGCACTGAAGTGGTCCTTAAGGTAGCGGGCAGCGGCATCGGCGACGACTTGCTGTTGTTGGGCGGCAATCTGGTAGTTCTGCGAGTCCATACGGCTGGCCAGAAGGCTGACCCCGATGGCACTCATCAGGCTGAAGGCGATGATCACAAACATCATCTCTACGGCCATAAAGCCGCTTTGCGGGCGAGAGCGGGTGCGATGGTTCATCCCCATAAGCTCCGTTGTGACTGATTTCCCACATCCTGATCAATCTGCTGCACTTGGCCGGTGCGGATTTTTTCGCGCATGCCCGGGCCGTCTTCACCACTGAACCGCCGGCTCTTCACCGTGTGGGTGCGCTGCGTGCCGTGGGGCTCCAGGGTTTGGCAAATAACAGCGAGCAATTGGGCACCGCACAGGCCTTTGACTTCGCTGAACCCGTCGCCCGGGTAGAGGCCGACGAAATCGGCCTGCGTAATCCAGCTCATGCCAGATCCTCAATACACCGTCCACGCCACGGAATTGGTGTCCGCGTCGGTGCAGCTGGCCGCAGCTGCGGCCGCTGAGACCTCGCCGGACACCGTGGCTGCACCATTGATCGAAGTGCTGACTTTGGGGCCGCGACTGACCTTCGTGGCCAGCGTCATACAGGCATCGATCGGCAGGCCGTTCTCGGTCACGGTGAAGGTCATGCCGCCGGAGGTGACGCTCACCGTGCCATTCCAGGCGTTGAACAGCATGCCGCCCGACACGCTCATGTTGGGCAGGCCTTTACTGGCAACCAGTTGGTCCACCAAATTGGTTCCAGAGGTGCCGTAGCCGTTGCTGCCCTTGAGCTTTCGGGTGTTGGCCATGAGTTGGGCAATGTTGGATTGCTCATTGCTGATATCGGAACTGCTGAGCAGGGCGCCGCCGTTGTAGAGCGCATAACCGATACCGATCGCCAGACAAATCAGGACAAACAGCATGGTCAAATCAATAAATCCGCGCTGGGCGGGTAGGGTGCGAGCAGGTGCGTGCATGGTGGTTTTCCTTGTGGTGGGTTAGCGCTGCAGGGCGCTGGTAATGTCGCTTTGCAGGCTGTAGGTCCCCACGAGCACGAGAACCATCAATGAGCCGATAGCGACCGAAGAGATAATCAGCAGGCTTTTTGAGTAGCGCTCCATGTGCTTGAGCGAGTTTTCCAGCCAGCGCTGGCTGAAGCGCTGGATGGCTTCAGAAAACCCTTTACGCGTGGCCAATACGCACAAGAACTGCACGGCCTGCGGGTCAGGAAAGCCATGCCCGGCCAGTTGCAGCGCTTCGCCAAAGTTCTTGCCCATGCGCACGCCATAACGGGCGGCCACCAAACGTTCGCGCAGCCAGGGTTTAGCGTTGAACTTGAGAATGTCGAGGGCTTCGACCTGATTGATATTGGCGCGCAGCATCACTGAGATGTTGAGCAGAAAGGTCGAGCCGTGCAGGGTTTTGTAGATCGACCACGGCGGCAAACGCTCCAGCACTACCCGCAACGGCCCGCAGAAGTAGGGCAGGGTCAGGATCGCCAGAATGAGCAAAAGCACTCCGCTGATCAGCGTGACCAGGCCCCATTGATCCACATAGTTGGCGATGCAGTAGAGCAGGGCGGGGGCGCCGGTCCATGACTCGGGATCCGAGCGTCGGGCCAGAGCGGGGACCATTTTTGTCGCGATGACTTGCAGCAAGTAGGCCATCAGGCTCCACAGCAGGGCCGGATACAACGAGGACGACAGCACCAGGGAGAGGATTTTCTGCTGGGCCTCAAGGATGCGCACGCAATCAGAAAACGCCTGCAGCAAATTGCCCGAGCGCTCACCGGCGGCGATGATTGCCACCTCTTGATAGGACATCCAGGCCTGGCAGGCATCAGCCAGTTTTTTGCCGTTTTGAACACTCAAGGCCATGGCTGAACAGGCCAGGGCTATTGGATGGCGCGGGTGCTTCCCGTGGTCGCTGTAGACGTCGCCGACTTCTTTCAGGGCTTCATTGAGCGTCACGCCGTTTTCCAGCAACGCCACCATGCTTTCGTAGAACTGGATTTTCTCTTTTGTTCGAAACTTGCCACGGCACCAAGCGTCAGCCAGTGCGCCAAAGCCGTCCAGCAGACTAGCCAGCATGATCGGCCTCCAGAATGTACTGATCAAAATCCAGCGGGCCGACGATGGTTTCGGCCATGCGCGGATCAATCAGACCGGCGCGTACCTTGCTCAGGGTGTGCTGGGTCTTGGTGATGCCCGCCATCTCCCGTACCCAGTAATTGCGCGCCTCCCCGGCACCTTGTTCGCGGAACATGCGCATAAAGCCGTGAGTGCAGACCAGTACTTCGGCGACCACGGTGCGGGTGGTCACGCCCAGTTCCTGGCAGCGCCGGCAGCCATCACCTTGCAGCCACACGTCTTCGATGGTGGTGAGCCGTTGCAGGCGTTGCACCAGTTCAGGGTCCAGCTCCGGCAGGTGATCTTTGGCGGGTTTGCGACAGTGCATGCAGAGCACGGGCAGCAGCGATTGGTTGATGATCCCGGTCAGCAGTGCGGGATCGGTCACCAGGCTGATGTCCATGCCCATATCGATCAGTCGCTGAATGGAGGCAACTGCGTTGTTGGTGTGCAAGGTCGACAGTACCAGGTGGCCGGTCAGGCCGCCGGTGAAGGCGGCGATGCACGACGGCAAGTCGCGGACCTCGCCGTACATCAAAATATCCGGATCCAGGCGCATGGAGTTGGCGATGGCTTGTACCCAGGTTTCGTCTGCCCCCAAGGGTGACTGATTGGCCAGCAGTGGATATTCAGGTGGGTCCTCGACCGTGAGAATATGCCGGGTGCCAGCCATCTCCCGGGCCAGCAGGTTGAGGCTGACCTGCAGGGTTTTGGACTTGCCGGAGCCAGTGGGGCCGGTGATGAAATTCACTCCATAGGGCAGGCGGCACAGGCGTTTGAGCTGGCCGATCTGCACGGGTAGAAACCCCAGGTCTTCCAGCGCCTGCCTGGACTTGTCGTCCGACAGCAAGCGCAACACCATCAGGGGCCCGTCCACCAGAGGGCGGGTGGAGACCCGCGCGCCGAAGAGGCCGAGCTGGTCGACAAACTGGCGACTGACCCGGGCATCCTGACTGATCTCGGGTTGGTAGTGCTCCTTGGCCACGTCGCACATGCTGTTGTACAACGCCGAGCACAACTCGCGGCCTCTGGAACTGGGGATTTCCCCGGCGGCGGTGAGCAAGCCGTGGATGCGGAAAAAGATCCGGGTGATGTCATGGCCGACCACAAAATGAATATCACTGGCCCTGGCCTGGTGCGCGCGCCCCATCAGGGCGATGACCTCCTGCTGGCGCTGGGTACTGGTGGCTGCAGACAGGGTTTGCGCGTGAACCGTTTGAACCATATACAGGTTGTGAATTTCGCTCATGCTCGAGGCCTTGACCTCAAAGGCGACATTGGCGCGTTCGAGGCGGTCCATCAGCGCCATCACATAGGGATCGGTCAGGTGTTGCTCCGACACAAACAGCACCCCTGTATCTGTCAGAGCGCAGAGCTGGCGCAATTCGTCATTGAGAGCCCAAGGTTCTCCCGCCGCAGTCAGCAGGTGTGAAGGTTCGCACGCCACCGTGCTTTCTTGGGCGTTCATGGTTGAAACACCGGTGCTGGCTGGCCAGGCAGCATCCCGGGCAAGCCCATTGGCTGTGACGGTACTCCAATGCCCGTATCTTTCTGCGTGGGTGCTGTGCTGGCAAAGCCCAGTGGGTAGCGCTTACCGGCCCTGCTCAGCGCCACGCTGTCGAGGCTGATACTGGACACGGAATAACCCCCCGGCAGTTCCGGGCCGCCCACCCGGGCGTCGACCTCATAACCTCCGCTATACAGCAGGGTGGCGCGCAATGCCTGAGGTGGCCCGTATATCAGTTTGATCACGGGCGGCAGTTCGGCGCTGCTGGGCACCACCGTGCCTGACGGTGTCCCGCCTTCGCTTTCCAGCGCCCGGAGTGCCTTGGCCCGTTCGCCCTGGGCTTTGTACAGGTAGGTCTGGCTTTGTACCGCTGACAGTTCCCCCACCGAGATCGCCGATTCTGCGTGGCTCAGACTGGTAACCAATAGCAGTAGCGACAGCAAGTTAGCGTGCATACAAGTCTCCTGTTACAGACCAGATCAATTGGTAGTTCTGCAATTGAGTGGTGATGCTGTTCAGGCGAAAGCCGGTGCCTGGCACATCACGCAGTACCGCCGCAGGCGGCAAGTCGCTGCTGAATGTCAGCTCAAAGTGTTTCCAGTCCGGCAGTACTGGAACCTCAGGTTCAGGTTGTCCGGGCAGCGCCGGGGGCTTGCTCACCTGAACCGGAATTTCCTTGAGGGTGGGTTTCAAGCTTCGCTCGTGCAGCCATGACGTCAGACCAGCCAGGGCATCGCTGGCATCGAGTAATTCCTCATCGCCAGTCAAGGGTAACGAGAGGCTGGTTCTCAATGTGGCGCTGTTGCCTTCATCGAAAAACGCAGGGCTGTCGGTGAAATGCCCATTGGCGGTGCGAATAAATGCTGTTGCTGTGCTGTTGCCTGTGCGCTTGTAGGTGGCCAAGACCAGTTCGCCATTACACATGGCAGTGACGAAAACCCAACCGGCGATGCTCAGCGGCAGGCCGTCGATCGCAGCCTGACAGCCTTCGACCAACGCATCGACCGACGGGCGTGTGGCCCAGGGATGCTCCAGGGCCTGAAGGGATTGCTCGGTAGGTGCTCGGGCATTGAGTTCGGCCAGCTTGGCCAGCCGTACCTGTTCGGCGGCGATGGCGGCCTCCCGTATCTGCCGGCTGCTGTAGGCATCCCATTGTTGCCAGCCGATCAGACCTGCGATCAGCAGAATTCCCACCCCGGCGACCCAAATACGTTCGCCAGGCGATAGACCAAATACGAGCGGACGCAGACGATGTTCGCGGCGCAGATGGCGGGGCTCCAGCAGGGCTTCGATCTCCAGGGGGCGACCACCGCGCTGGAATTCCTCTGGTAAAAAGGTCTCGGCGAAATGAATGGAACGGCCCAGCAGTTGCTCCACCTTGCGCTGAATGTCTTCGGCGCTGCCAACACGGTCGCTGCCGGGAATCACTGCGCCTTCAAATACTGCGACCAGCCCGTAGCGATCTTCATTGGGCGCGATGCGCCAGGAGGCAATCCAGGAGTCCCCCAGTTGTCCGGCCAGGACTGCGGCCAGCGAATACATCCCCTTGACTGCCCCAGCACTGCGGGCCGCAAATCCGGCCTGAATGATGGAGTCCGTGCGGCGAACCGCAACGATGTCCATGGCCTGCTCCCGTCCGAATTGGCGGGCTTCGCGCATGTATCCGGTGAGGCTGCTTAGCGGATGCCAGAGCAGACCGACGACAAAGGATTGGCCGTGGTAGTGCAGGACCTGCACTTGGGCAGGGGAGGACGGGCTGGCCATGTCAGCTTCTCCACGGGTCGGGTTCGCCGAGCAGAATCGGCGTGATTAGCACCACCAGCACGGTATGGGTTGACGTGCGACTTTGCGCGCCGCCCAACCCCCAGAACCGGGGGTTGCCGACACCGCTGTGCGTGGCGTCTTCAGACTTCTCGTCAAACCCGGAAAGAATCAGGGTCTGCCCGCTGCGCAGCTTGACCTTGGGGCTCAGTACCTTGGTGTCGTAGTCCGCGGTCTGTACGCTGGACTCGTTGCTGGTGAAGGTCTGAAACACCGGTTTGGAGCTCATGTTGATGGAAATCATCACCAGCACTTCGTCGTCCTGGGTGATGCGTGGCAACAGGGTCATATTGAAGCCCGAGGTGATCGTTCCTGCATTCAACGTGGTACTGCTACCCACCGAAGCGGTGTTACTGGTGGTGCTGGACGGGATATAGCCCTTCACATTGCCAATCTGGATGGGAGCCGGTTGCAGGTTGAGGGTGGTTACCGAAGGCGAACGCACGTTCGACACCCGCCCTTGTTCGGCCAGTGCCTTGATGATTGCGGTTGAGCCCGCCCAGGGTGATTTGGCGCCGTCGACAATGCCGATCGAGCCGGAGATGGCGTTGTCACTGATGCCCGACAGCGTATTGCCCAGGGAAAAGCCCCAGTTGTTGGCCAGTGACTTGTACACAGCCGACCAGTCCAGGGCCAATTGGTCCTTGTCTGTCAGCGCCACTTCAAACACCTTCACGTTGAACAGCACCTGGCGAGTAATGGCGCGATTGGTTTTTGCCAGATACGCCGCAACCCGGTCCAGTACCTCGGGCCGGTCGGTTACGGTAAGCGTGCCGGTCGACGCGGCCATAAATAGCCGCCCCGGTGGCGATGGACTCAGCATCGCCTGCACGTTTTGCTCGATATCGCTCAGGATCGACGTGTTGAGTGACACCTGAGTACTTTGATGGCTGCCGGATTCGCCGCTGGCTCCGGAGCCGCTGCCACTGCCACCTGACGTGCCCGAAGTGGTGGTCATGCCTGATTTGACGGTGTTCTCGATCACCTGCTTGTCGCCGAAGGCATACACCTCGAATACCTGTGTATCGAAGTAATACACCCGCACGGCGCGCTCAACGGGCGAGTACTGCCATGCCAGCCCCAGGCGTGAGGTCACCAGATCCAGTAACCCGGAAATACGCCCGCTGAACTTGATTCCGCTCACCGTCCCCGGCGTGCCCATATCGGTCAAATCCATCCCGCGCAGTGGCAGTCCGCCTTCAGAGCTGAAGCCCGGGGGAAACAGCCCCGCGAGACTTTCCGGGTTGGGCGCCATGACTGGAGGTGGTCCTGAAGTGGACTGATTGACCTTGGGCGTACGGGCATTCACCTGCGGATTGATCGCGTCAGGCGCCACACGTACCGACAACCCGCACTCATGGGTGATGAACTGCGCCACGTCACTGATGCTAACCGCCCCGGCCGGCCGATAGGTGCGCTCGCAGTCCAGCGCGGCAGGCAAGCCGCGTTTGGCCATGACCGGCCGGGTCGACACCCAGGGCTTGTCACTGAAAATTACCGTCTCCCGTGGGGGCTCGGGCTGTTGATGACGGGCAAACGCGGCGTAGCGGGAAGCCTCGACTGCATCCTGCTCGGCGCGCTTGGAGGACTCGCTGACCGGCTGCAGTGAACAACTGCTGCTCAGCAAAACCGCCACGCCAAGGCAACTGCTGCAAATGAGTGAGCGCATCATGGCTTCCTCTCCGAGACGTACACCACCCGTTGCACGGCATTGCCGTCGACGGTGAAGCGCCGGGGTGCGTTGTCATACAGCGGGAAGATCTGGGCAATCGCTTCCTGGAAGGTGCCGTTGAAGTTCAGGGGGGCTTCGATCGGGTAGTCCAGGTCCTGCGTCTGCCAGATCAATTGCCAGCCCGCCTGTTTGCACCAGTCCGCGATGGTTTGATGCAGCGTGCTGCCCACTGGCGCAGTCCAGCTTGCCGGGCGTGGTGCTGGCGCAGGTGCGCGCGGTGGACTGGCTGGGGCAGGGCGCGCCACAGCAGGTTTTTGCTCTGGAGAAGGGCCGTCCTTGGCGAGCGTTGCTGGAATTGGGACTGGTGGAGACGTCGAGCTACCGGGATTCACTGGAGTTGCTGGGTTGCTGGTAGGCAATGCCGCCGTTGAGCTTTTGACCACAGCAGAGGCTGGCGCTGGGAGATTGGCCACCGTTGGCCGGGACGGATCTTGTTGCACGACAGAGAGGGTGACGGGTTTTGGTATATCGGGCAGTTGATAGCCGGTTCGCAGCGCATAGCAAACCTGACGGTTCACCTCATCGACCTTCACCTGCCAGGCGGGCCCGGCGAGCACTTGCAGGGTATTGCGCAGGGTCATCGGGCCCAGCTTGTACTGCGCCGCCGGTAGTGGCCGGGTGTAGAGAATGTTGAAGTGACCTGTACTCGGCGCACACAGCGAGTACCCCGAGCGATTCATCACGTATTGCATGGCATCGCGAACGTTGGGGCTCATGTTGGCGGGGATGCTGATGTCGATGATCTGCGCCATCAGATCGCGCTGACCCGAGGTTGGCAGGGTGCTGACCAGGGTGTAGCGGCCATAGCGTACGACGGGCTCTTTTTCTGGCACGGCACCGCTTGGGTAGAGGTCTGGCGCAAGAAAGTCCGGGTTACGACTGCTGTCGAACGCGGGTTTGGTTGGTGGCTCTGACCGAGTCGTACAACTGACGACGAGTGCGAGCAGAGAGAGTGTGGTGAAGTGCCTGATCATGTGCAGAGCGGCCCCCGTGGGTGATGGGGGTATGTTGGCAAGCGGGGTTAGTGGGCGCAGCAGGGAAAAGATTATTCAAGTGCATAACTATTAATTGACTCAAATTACAGGTTGAACCTTGGTAGTCGAGGGTGATGCTAATGGTGGCTAGAGGGGGGGGGGCGGCTGCATTGATTCTTAGCAAATTTTTGTTGGAGAAGCTCCATTTGAACTCAATCGATTCAGCTTTAAAGGCTGAACCTCTGGCCGTTAAGCCTCATTTTATTAGGCAAATTGATGTTTTATCCGTAAGAAATATACAGAGCTAGGCAGCATGAAATCTGGCTAAGCAGGTCTAGAAAAAACGAAGAAGGAAGGCAATTTGCCATCAAATCGCTTTATAATCACCCATTAAACTTTTTTGTAGGGTGTAGAGCATGGATGGAAAACAGCTGGTCATCGACCTTTCCAAAAGCGAGACGGAAAGACTAAAAAAATCAGCGGACATTCTCCAGACTGGGGCATTTGAACGCCTGGCCAATTTGATCAAACTCCAGTTGGACTCTATTCCTGAGGACTCATTCGCGGATATCAAAGATACCGATTTGAGTTACCCGAGAACCCACAATGCAATATTGATCGAGGGAGGGCGTGGCAGCGGTAAAACCACATTTCTTTTAAGCGCGTTGTTGCGTTTGAGAGATGCCCGCGATGAAACTAGCGAAATCGCGCCTCAATTACATGTGCTCCCGATGATCGATCCAACTCTGATTGAGACTAAAGAAAACATTATAATTGTTATCTTGTCGATGATTGAAGCTGCAGTCGCGCCTGTCTCAGGCGACCATACCCAATTGGATAAAGCAAAGCAGGCCTTAGCAGAAGGTCTTGGCTTACTTGATGGGATTGGGGCGAGCTCAGCCTACGGGAGCGATTGGGAGGATGCGAGCTGGGTAATGAGTCGTGGTTTGAATAAAGCAATGAAAGGGCGATTGTTTGAACGGAAGTTTAGTTCCTATATTGAGGAGGCGCTAAAGCTTTTAAAAAAACAGGCTATTGTTCTAGCATTCGATGATGTGGATACAAATTTTGAGCATGGGCACACTATTCTTGAGACGATTCGTAAATATCTTACATCTCCTCGTTTAGTTCTTCTGCTTTCAGGAGATTTGGAGCTCTATGGCCGGCTGTTGCGTCGTGGTATTTACGATACTTTCGGTGATAAAGTTCTTAGTTTGGATCCAGTTGTTATTGGCTATGACAAGCAAAATGTTGCTAATGCAATTTTGGAGTTGGAAGAGCAGTATTTGCTGAAAGTGGTCCCGCCGCAAAATCGTATTTCAATGTTGCCATTAGGAGGTGTTATTCAAAGGCATAAAGGTGATGTGCAGATTGTCTTGGCTTCGAATAACGGCATGCATGAACTTAAGTCTTGGGCGAGTGGGAGTATTCGAAAGCAACTATTAGAAATCTCCAGCTCTCGAATTCATCCGTTCTTTGACTTTGTCGCGATGGAACATTTGCGTTTGGTTATTGGATATTTTCGCGCTATTTCTGATGATGATTTACAGCAAAGCCGTAAAGCTGTCTTGACAGTATTCGAAGCTCGACTTCGAACTATGGGAGTACCTATTGATCTAATTGACAATGGGAACTACGACTACGCGTTGAGAGCCACATTCGATTGGTTTGTTAGCCAGGACGGAGCTCCTGACTTGTTGCGCTTTGGAGTTCCTGCTGATCGCACAAAAGCTATTGTAGTTCACTGTCTTGCCCTCGCGCTTTCTCAGGGACTTGAAGTGCGCCATGGTGGTGTGCTCCAGGCTCTGTTCGCTTTAGCTCTGCCTATCACCATGATGAATCGTCCGGAACTAAGCGATGAGAAAACTCGTAAATTAGTCTTCGACTTTCTCTGGACACAATCATCGCCGTCCTTACCTGAGCTCGCAGCGCGGATTGGCTCGATTGATCGTTCACGCCAAGAGATCGGACGAATGCCCGGAAGCTCTTTTGGATCAGTAGGGTTGGCCGGTCAATTAAAAAAGAATGAGTTGTTATCGCGTATCTATGGTGTGTCAGATGAAGGTGAAGATGAAACTTTAAAAGTCGCAGATCTTGAAGTGAAGCTTAGTGCAGGGCTTATTAATCGAAACTGGATAAGTAAAGTCATTGATTCGGACGGGGGCGATCTTCAAGCGCGAAATGGAGTTGCATGGTTTTCGATCGAAACTTTACAACAAGAGCGCTGCGAAAAATTTGGTGAAATTCTTAACTTGGTTATGTACAAGCGTTATAGCAAAAGGGGTGAGGCATTCCGCTCGATTTCAGCCCTGTCACTATTTGCTGTGATTGGAGATTTGCTTATGGCTGATGAGATTACAGATCTCGCAGCACACACCGTATCTGCATCTGTTCCTGCTTTCGGAGGCGGTGCAGAAGGTAATGAGCCGCTAGTAGAGGAGGAGAATCAAAGTGCAGGTGAGGAAGCTGGAGATGGTCATGAAGTATTAGGCTCGACTGATAAAAATCACAGCTTCACCGATTTTATGACTGAATTGAAAAGTTGGCATACCTTCTCTCGAAGTTTAACTTTGGAAGCTGCTATATCCCCGTCAATGGTAGGGGGCATCGCTTCACGGATTCATGATGATCTAATGAGTTTGGATGAGCAGGTAACAAAGTCATGGAAAAGTGGACAGATATTGCATCGACAGATTACTAATATTCTCCACATTGTGCTGGCGATTACTTCGAATCTTTCAGGTCGTAAGGAAAGCCCTAAAACTTCAGATTTGCCATTGGGTAAAGCTCTCGGGCAAGTAGTGACAGGTGAAGGTGAAGTGATGCATCCTTTTGCGGTTATTCTTTTTTCATGCCCTTTGGTTTGGATATTTCTTAATCCGGAGGAAAAATACGAAGTCAGTGGTAATACAACTGGTGGGTTAATGGATGCGGTATCAAAGGCGTTGTATGCATGGGCTGGAGAAGAAAAAAATAAAGCTGTTTTAATTGACTGTGCAGCGGAGTTTGGGAAATGGTTGGTGCCGCCAAAGATACATGTGAAGGTTGGGCTAAAATCAGTTACTAAGCGCTCTGTAGAAGTGGATGGTTTTTACGACGTGCTTAACGTTGTGCCACGATATGTCGCGAAATAAGCGAGTCGTTGACTATGGCCAGTAATGACGCATGGATTGACTCTCGAGAGTTAGTGGATTATGCGAAGTCTATGTTTATGAACCTAGACTTACTGCGTAAATTGGAAACTTCAGAGAGTAGCGTAAGAAATGCAGGTATGGTGCGCTTTTCCTTAACGCGAATAGCTCATGATGACCTGATAAAGGCTTGTGCTAGCGGGCGGTTCAGTCAGATGCATCGCTTGTACCCACTTTTAACTGATGAGGCCTTGGAAGGCCGTATCGCTCGTACTTCGAAGCGACTCAATCGTGCTCCGTTAAATTCATGTACATTTACAATAAAAGAGCCTCAACCATCTGATGTCAAGCCTTTAGAAGATCTTGGGCATGCACTGCCAAAGCTTCTCAATCATCTGGCTGAGGTTTTTTTGTGTGAGGGGCGTGATGGTTCTATTCGCGTAAAAAAAAACTTGCTAGACCTATGGCAAGATCTTGTACTTGTAGTCCCCCCGCTTTTGATAACGTCAGCTTGGATGGCACAGAACATACTTTCATTAGACGTGAAAAAGTTAGCTTTTTTTGAGCAGAATCAGATTTTGTCTCGAATGAGTTCTTGGCTGTGCGACTCAACTCTTCCTGTTGATGATGATCCTTTTCTTGATCATCTTTGTAGTAGTAAGGGGCTAGATGAAACGCATATGCATCTTAACGGTACAACTGAAGCTGAGAAGGTTTGGTGTGACGCTCTTGAGCGACCGAAAAGTGTGGTCGGTGCGCTCACCGCTAAAATAACAGCGAAAGATAGTGGCTTAAACGTAGCAATTGGAAACGGTGTTGAACGCTTGCTTCGTCAAGAAGACGTAGATCTTACGCCGAATATGCTATTAAAGCGTGTTGAGGATGCCGTTGCCTTAAAGGCCATGCTGTTGCGAAATGCAGCATGTGAGCTTAATCAGACCTCAAATCCTGAAGAGGATGAACTTGCAGTAGTTGCATATCGAAGAGCTCAAAATGCTTGCCTTCCGAATATTCAGGCTAACAAGGTTTCTCGCGTAGTGAGAGAGTCTTGGCAGCTTGTGATGGTTTTGAAAGCGTTCGAAAGTGGTCGAATGAAGCCGGAGTGCGGTTTTTTATTTTGGCATTACTCTTTATTGAGAGCTCAGTTTTGTCGGCTACTGGTTCAGCAAAAAACTCAGAAAGGCTTCGATCAGTTCCAATATATCACCCTAAATGAGCTGCGTGAGACTACGGAAAAAGACTATGCGGAGCGGTTTCGTCAAATAGAACGTGGGGCCCAGAAATGTGTCGATTTCTTGGAAGGACGTTTTGCACCGAAATCTAATCCAGACTCTTCAGCCGTTTTAATTAGTCGCATACTACGTGGTTATTTGGAGTTCCTGGGAGAAAGCGAAGCTGGGCAGGCAGGTGCGATACGAAAGGTCAGCCAATATGGTTCTTTGACCGAGCTGCTAGAATGTGTACGCAAGCTGGAGAAGGGATGGGAGGGACCTGAGTTAGCAGCGGATCAGCCGACTACTCGAGTTTCTCGTTCTGATAGGCGTTTACGTCTTGGACTTGTGCCGCACTTCATCAAGCGAACAGACACAACAGAAAGGGATGGTTTCTTCAATTCTTTGACTCTCCGTTCAATGTGCCGCGACCTCAAGCTGAGGCGAGAGGTAGATCAGAATGCTCGTGCATTAGTCGCGCTGATTCATCGGACTACTGGACTTGAAACGCTTATAAGAGGAGTCGACGCGGCCAGTAATGAGCGCCATGCTGGGCCAGAGGTTTTTGCCCCTGTATTCCGGCGCATGAGGGAGTCAGGCATTAGACGTTTTACATATCATGCTGGCGAGGATTTTGTACATTTGGTCTCTGGTCTTAGAGCTATCACCGAAGCAGTATTTTTCCTTGAGCTAGACGCAGGATGTCGCATCGGGCATGGGACAGCATCTGGGCTGGATCCAAAGATTTGGTGGGCAGCGGTTGGTGGCTATTCAGTAATGGCAACAGAGGATCGATTGGACGACTTGACCTTTGCAAGGGAGATGCTTCTCCGTAAAAGAGTACATATCGACCGTTTACCTTTGATTGAGGCTGAGATACATCGTTTGTCCATGAGGATTTGGAATAACCCAGCTATTACCCCAGAAATATTGGCAGATGCCTGGATGTTGCGTTCGCTTGATCCCCTTGTCCTTGGATTACTGAGAAATGACGTTGACCCAAATCGCCGGACAGAGGTTTTGCGATTCGAGGATGCGCGCAGTCGTTCCCCTAAAGCACACGACCTTTTTTTGCGACGCCATGGACATGAGGCAAGCTCTGATGAGTTAAAACGGGCACGAGAGAGCGTAGTGGTGTCCCGGGAAAATGACGTCCTTAGCCCTAAAATCATGCGTGCTATACAGAGTTCCGTTTTGCAGCTGCTGCATGAGCGTCGCATTGCTATCGAAACACTCCCAAGTAGTAATGTAAGAATCAGTGTCCATAATAGCTATGAGGATCACCACGCTCAGAATTGGCTTGGTTTAGGGAAAAAGTCTACAAATAAAAATGTTAGTGTTGTAATTGGTTCAGATGATCCAGGGATCTTCGCAACTGGACTTCGTACTGAATATGCACATATGCTGAGAATGTTAAAAACACGCTCGGATGTTTTATCAAAGGGCTTGAGTGCTGAAGACTTGCTTGAACGAATGTGTGTTGATGCTAAGCGATTTCGCTTTTGATCGTTTGATGAATTCTGATACTTAATGTCAGAAACTATTGTTCACATTCTCTTAGGTTTATCTAAATCTGGCTACCCGTTCAATGTCGGGTAGCTGGCCTTGTAGCTATTCGATTTGAGGTCAGTACAACCTCAGAAATTATACCTTACATCGCCTTTTTTCTGCCGTCTGGCGAGGGGGCTGATTGCATTTGGGACAGATTTAGGTGCTAGTCGTGGCAACTTAGCGAGTTGAGGGGGGCTTGATCACATTTGGTGATCCGCGTTGCTTTGACAACTCCTCCTCTAGGCGCTTATGCATCCGGGCGACCACGGCACCATAGGTATCTTGGCCCTGGGCAATTTTATCCAGGTCACGCTCCAATTCCCGGGTGAAGTCCAACTCCACAAAGCTGAAGAACCCCTCCAGTTTTGCGATCGTTTCTTCACCCAAGGGCGCAGGCACCAGCTTGCGGCTTTTTTCCTCGATCAGGCCTTTGCTGCTGATGTTCTTCAGAATTGAGGCGAAGGTGCTGGGCCTGCCAATGCCGCGACGCTCCATTTCCTTGATCAGGCTGGCCTTGGTGTACCTGGAAGGGGGCTGGGTTTTCTTTGTCAGCAACTCGCCGCTTTGTACTGAGAGGACTTGTTTCGATGAGAGCGCCGGGACCGGGTTGTTGGCTTCAGCGTCCTGCTCATCGTCGGTGTCATCGCCCTGGAGCAGTTTCAACCAGCCAGGGTAACTAAGTGTCTTGCCGGTTGCAGTGAAACGCAGCGTTTTACCGTCAGGGCCAAGGGCGAGCAGTTTTGCCGTACGCACGTCATAACGGGCAGCTTCGAGCTGACTGGCCAGTGCGCGCGTCCAGATCAGTTTGTACAGCGCCTGCTCCTCTGTGTTCTCGCCGGCAGATTCATTAGGCCAATAGGTCGGAGTGATTGCCGGATGACCTTCCTGCGCGCCTTCGGCGGCCTTGAATACTCGTCGTTTATCGAGGGCCTTCACGCCATGAACGCTGGCCACTGAGCGAATATCCGTCATGGCTTCGTCAGGGATATTGGGGTTGTCCGTGCGGTGGTAGCTGATGACGCCTTGCTCGTAGAGACGCTGGGCAACCTGCATGGTCTTGTCTGGATCCCACTTCAAGGCATTGCTAGCGGCTTGCTGCAGTGAGGATGAGATGAACGGGGCGGGGGGATGACGCTCAGTTTTACGATCTTCGCAGGCTTCGACTACTACGTTGCGGGTACTGGCGACGAGTTGGGCCAGGTTACTGTCCTGAACGTAGGGGAAGTCTTTGTTCGCAAAATCCGGTACGGGTTGCCATTCGGCGTGCCAGGAGAGCCCATGGGTCAAACCCGTGAAATTCAGACGTACTCCGTAATGGGTGATTACCTTGAAGGTATGAATTTCGCGCTCGCGCAAGACCACTAGATAGACGGCAGGAGATTGCACGCGGCCTGCAGAAGTCGGTTTACCCATCAGGCGGCGTAGTTCCTGTGTTACCAGGTATCCAACCAACCGATCCAGAACACGCCGACACTCTTGTGAGGCCACTCTGTTCAGGTCGATTTGTCGTGGGTTGGTCAGTGCCTCCTCGACCCGTTTTAGGGTGATTTCATTGAAGGTGATGCGTTTGTAAACTTTAAGGCCCAACACCTGCTGGATATGCCAGCTGATGCTTTCGCCTTCACGGTCCGGGTCGGTTGCCAGGTATATGTCACTGGCTTTTTTGGCCGCCGCTTTCATTGCCTGCACGGCGCGAGTGCTCTTCTCCAGAACCTCGTATACCGGCGCGAAGTTTTTGCGCACACCGGTGGTAATCATGTCGGCGTCCTGGCCTTTGGCCGGGAGGTCGCGGATATGGCCGCCACTGGCAATCACTTGCCAATCTTCGCCGGGGCGTAGTTTCTTCAGCATGGGCTGGAGTTTTTTCAGCTTGCCGGGGGCTTCGATGATGAGCAGATTCACTGGAAAAGTCCTTCTCGACAATATAGGAAAGGACTTTTACGGCAGGAGGGAGACTCAGCAATGGGAAATGCTTATTCCAATGTCAGTGTTATTTGGCTGATGGCAACATGGCTGCTGAGAATTGAGAACTGAAAAGGAACGACTCTGAGTACAGGGTTTCTCGCGTAGTGGTTAGCGTGCATTTTTTAGGCCGGTGTTGAGTAGGAAGTGATGTACCTGAAATCAGGAAAATTCACTCGATCGTAGATAGAGTCATGGTCTTTTGACAGTAGTTAAATAGGCATCCTCACAACTGAGGGTTATGCCATGTCTAAGGATCTGATGGTTTCATTTCGTGACGAGGTCCTACACAACGGACCTGAGTCCACACTGCCCTGTAATTTGAATGATAAATGGCTGGAGCTGCTGGCTGGGCAGTTGGAAGCGTACTTTGATCGCGAGGTTGAAGATGCATTGTCTCTTCCATTAGCTGCCGTGCTGCATATTTTGTGCACCAAGAGTGGAGGTGAGGCCGTCACGATCTCTCAAGACAAGCTTTTCGATCATCTGTGTGATTACCGTATTGAGCTAGGGCTTGAAGAGATAAGACGAAAAACAGACTTGGGTAATGAGCCAGTCAGTTTGGAGGAAATTTTTACGAACCGAGCTGTCACTTTTCGAGGCGCTGAAGATTAGTCCTCAGGCATCAATGAAGATCCAGGGTCAGTTGCTGCTCTATGGCAAATCCTTTGAGCCAAGATGCCCGCATGGCTGGATGACGATATGGGCAGCTATGCACGCGCTGGCCGTTGCGGGCGGCTTCTCTCCCGGCGCTCTCTACGACAGCATGGGGATTGTTGAGTCGGCGTCTGTCCATAGGTTTCGAAGGTGTTGTGATTTGCATTATGGGTTGAGTCCCGCGAAGAACAGATCCATCAAACGGTAGCATCACGATTGGGCGATTTTCTGATTATTTTTTCGACGGGGACTCAGTGCTGTAATGACTCTGTGACATAAGTGATAAACGTTAAAGGTGTGTGCGATCAGCTAATGAGAAGGGCGACGATGGACCGTTTCCCTTCTCACCAGCAGATGCCCGTGTGGCGGATTTTAGTGTCCGGTCACAAAGACTCATCTGTTTCCGGGTAGTCATCGATGCTCAGTTGCGGTTGAGGCTGGGGCTGCTGAGGCCTGGGCTGCGATGAGCTCTGATTCTGTGAAGGCACCAGGCTTACCATGATTATCCGATGGGGAAGAATGGCCACACGATTAGCCTGCAGCTTGAGCGCTTGATGGGGCTGGCCATCTTGCTCCCAGTGGTCCATGACCGCTCGGCCGGCAACGGTGACGCGCATGCCTTTCTGGAACAGGGAGGCGTAGTGCTCTGCATCTTTGTGCCACCACTCGACCCCGGCCCAGAATCCGCCGCGATCTTCGTACCCACCGGCACCGTCGGGGATTGAGTTGTCGAAGTAGACATTCAAACGCAGCAGGCGCCGCGGCTCTTTGTTGCCGTTGGGGAATTCCTTGAACTCCGGTGTTGAGCCGATATTGCCTTCCCAGCCTTGTAAGGTAGTGCCCATGGTTATGTCCTCAATGTGTTTTTCTGGATGCATAGGGGTTGCGAGTGGCGAAGCTGGAGACATAGCCGAGCAGTTCGCGGGCTTGTTGGGAGGTCTCAGCCAGTTTGCCCGCCATATGGCTTTTGAACGCTTCGCTGGCCAGCCTTTCAATTCCACGGTCATATAGGGAGTTGAACAGCAGCTCAGCGTCATGGGCAGAACGAAGCAGCCCATAGAGGAGATCTTTTGCGATGGAGGTGCCGGCAACGCCCGGCAGGGTGGTCGCGGCGGCGCCTTCGCCGATGATCTGACCTTGCAGGAAGTTGATTGCCTGTTTGAGTTGATCGGGTGTGGCCTGGGCCAGTGATTCCACGGCCAGGTAGTTCTGTAGCACTTGTTCGGAGCTTGGCCGGGGTGGGCGCCCATGCGTGCGGTCGCGCATCAGTTCAAGGGTCAGTAGTGCGAACTTGAGCAGGTGCTTTTGGGCCAGTATTTCCGGTTGCTCGATCAGTACCTGCTCCATTTTGTTGAAGGCGTTGATGTAAGACTCCTTCCATCTGGCCGCTTCTTTTCCCGTGAACCCCATACAGAGAAAGGTGAAACCGTCCCGGGTCACTCGATAGTAAGGCTCAGGTTTGTTGTTCGCTCCGACTCGCGAACACTCCGCAAAATTGCGGAGTGTAAAATCCTGAGAACATTCAAGGCTGCGAATACGCTTTAAAACATCGTCATGCCGCTTTCCAAAGTGAGTGGCCACATCAAGGCTTGTTGTGGTGGCTTTGCCGTCGACAAACTCGACTGAAACTTCATTCGAGTGGGCACAGGCACTGGGTGCTTTGCTGGTCATGCTGGACTCTCCGTTTGTGGTTGTTGCGAGGGATGGGTGAGCTGATGCAGGCGCTGGAGCAATACCGCTTCGGCGAGCTCCATCTTTTCGGCGCACTCGACGGCCTGTTTGTAAATCGAATGGATCAAGCTCATTTGCATGTTCAAGGTGATGCGCTGCAGTTCCATGGCATACAGGTCGTACAGCATCGTTTGCGGTGTCCTTGGGCTAGCCATCATCTCGGCCCAGACCCCTACGCCCATTCGAAAGTCAGGCACCCTCTGCCATCTCAGGAACTGGGTGCCGCACTTGGTTTTCTGCTCATTCAACCGAACGGGCACCAGGGTGAATGGATACTGGCGTGCCTGTTTCAGCACATCCTGGACAAGGGCTCTCAACCCGGACTCCTGGGCCCGGCATACCTCGGCTAATTGGCTTAGCTCCCCCTTACCTTTAAAGGGCTTTAAAAGGCCTTTTAGTGAGGCAGCTTGTTGTAGTCGCTGAAAGGCTTCTTGTTGCAGTGGTTGGAAGCGGCTCTGGTGCAGTGACTCATGAGGGTTAATGGTCTGGCCCATATCGATTAATCCTCGGCTGCGTCTTCGGAGTGTTCATCCGTCTCGGTTTGCTGCTGGCCACGAATAATCGGTGGTGCAAAGGTCGACCGGCGCAAGCCTTGCAGAATGTCCTGGGGCAGTTCTCCGTAGCGTTCGTACAGCTTGCGGGCTGCTTCAGCCTTGGCATTGTTGGCCGCGAAGTCGTCCCGCTCGGCCCCGGAGTACTTGTAGAGCTGGGCCAGGCCAAACAACCTGCGCAGCACGGCTGCGCCTTCATCAATCCAGGCTTCCATATCGCGGCGTCCGACCAGCCCGACGTGCTGGGCCAGGAGGATGCGTCTCACGATTTCGTCATAACCAGTGAGCAGGTAGACGGCCTGAAATCCGATTGGGTTGGAGATGTAGAGGGGCATGCTGATGGGCTGGATGGACAGGTTTTCGCTGATGGAGATAGCGGGCGGCAATGTGGTCATTGCGGTGTCCAGCCGTGCTTCGATGTCTTTCAGACCTTGTTTCGACTCACTGATCTTGTCTTCCAGAAGGATCATCCACCAGTCAGAGTAGGGATCGTCCTGTTGGGCGCCACGAGATATGCGATTGACGACAGAGCAGAACCCCGAGAGGCCAATGATGCCGGGTTTGAGATCGCTCTTTGGGCGTCCCATCCAGATACGGGCGGCGTGGTGGGTGTGCAGGGTGAGCTTCACATCGCTGCGCAAGGAGCCAATATTGAGCCGGTAATTGTCAGCCATAGTTCAGGTTTTCCTTGGAAGAGGATTGATGAACTCATGCTGCAATTGGCGTGAAGCGGATGCAGCAAGAAATAGATTTTCGGATTGAAGAGTATTTATTGGTGCGTCTATTTCGGGGCTTTCAAGGTTTTATGGGTATGTCGGGCTAGAGGTGTTTGCCACACCACCCGGCTGACCACCGCTATCGATTCTGGATCCTGCCCAAGTGATGTGGGCCACATCACCCAGAGCACTGGCAACGCCGATGCCGGAATTCGCAGAAGTGATGTGGGCCACATCACCCAAAGCACTGGCAACGCCGATGTCGGAATTCGTAGAAGTGATGTGGGCCACATCACCCAAAGCACTGGCAACGCCGATGCCGGAATTCGCAGAAGTGATGTGGGCCACATCACCCAGAGCACTGGCAACGCCGATGCCGGAATTCGCAGAAGTGATGTGGGCCACATCACCCAGAGCACTGGCAACGCCGATGCCGGAATTCGCAGAAGTGATGTGGGCCACATCACCCAGAGCACTGGCAACGCCGATGTCGGAACTCGCCGAAGTGATGTGGGCCACATCACTCAGAGCACTGGCAACGCCGATGCTGGAATTCGAACAAGTGATGTGGCCCACATCACTAAAACTATCGATGACTAGCTTGAGGACAGTTGAGGTGGTCTGAGTTGCCGGTGCCTAAGCAGATTCATCATTTCGCTCAACTGTTGGTTTGCCGTCTGCATTGCCTCGGCGCTTCGCGGTAGGTTCGGGGCTTTGGCTGAAACGTCATGACGTGCCATTACCGCATCATGTGAGGAGGGCTCAGCAGGGGCGCGAGAGATTGTTTGATGTTCGGTAGCGGGTTCGCCGGGGTTCCAGCGACTGTTGAAATCACCACGAATCGCACTGCCGACGAGCTTCAACAGGTACCCCAAGGGTTTTCGAACACCACCAGCGTTGCAGCGGTGAGCCCATTGCCTGATGAGACCAGGTTTAATTTCCGCAGGGACCTTCTGGATTGCCTCCACAGCGATGTTTTTTTGATCTTCCGGGAGACGCTTCAGGGTCTCGAGCCAATCGATAGCCGTTTCGTCGCAGGCTGTGGGTACATGTACAGAGCTTTTACATAAAACGTTGTTTGTATTTGTATACGTACTATATGAGTTCGGAATCCGAACTAAGTCCGAACTCTGCGTTTTTCGACTGAGTTCGGACTCCGAACTGGGGGCTGAAAACTCTTTCACAGTCATATTTTCACTGAGTTCGGCATCCGAACTCAGTGAATGCAGGGGTTGACTGTGCTGAGTTGGGATACCGAACTCTGGTTCTTTTGTGGTCGAGAGAGCTTGCTCTTTGAGCAAGGATTGTTCGTTCAGGCGAGTTTCGATGATCTCCACCCGGCTTGGCAGACGCTGTCCCACATCCGGGTCCGCCGAGAACTCATTCCAGGCGATTTCAGCAACTTCCCGAATCACCTTGGTCTGGTGATTGATGGACTGCCCGAGCAGATGCAAATAGTCCTTGTCGAACTCAAGAGCTTCGGCCGGCGTTACAGGCTCATCGTGGAGCAAATAGACGTTACCTTGAATCTGGCCGGTCAGGTCGTTGCGAACACGTCGACCCAAGCTGAGCCATCGGGTCAGGCGAAGCGTCACTAACGCCTTGGAGATGGTTTCTCGTGATGCGGGTTTACCGGGCTGCATGCCTAGATAGGGCCGTAATTGGTCGTAGGTTGGAAACGCCGTTAAGCCATCGTCGTTGATCAGAAGGCGAAATACTTGCCACGTATTTCTTTCCAGTGGCGTCAAACGGTCATCCAGAAGCAGGCGACGAGGGACTGTCTCGTGGGGGTTGCCGCTGAAAATAATGCCTGCATAGGGAGGGGTATCGCTGCTGTCGACGGAAAGGTTGCGCTTTTTATCGCGTAGATGAGCTTCAAGCTTGCCTGTGACAGAATCCAAAATGGTTGAAATGGAGAGCCGGGAAGACTTCATGGTTCGGGCTCACTTGCCTCTTAGGCAGCTAAACGGGCTTGTTGTCGTTTGAGATTGAATGGTGCAGTTGTGGCTTATGAGGCCTCCCATGCACAGGGGGATAGAGTCCTTGTTTGATCCAGTCCTTGATACGGCTCCAGATTACGGCCAGGCTGAGGCTGTCGGCGGGATCATGAGTGTCGTGAGGTACGTTTAGTTCTTCGGCTACCAGCATGGCGATATCGAGCACTGCGATACTGTCCTTCAGTCCGACTTGATGTTCTTCCATCAGGTGCGTCCATCGATACCAGAGATGAGTGTCCATCTCTTCGCTGAATTCACGCCACCGACCTCGACGCGGCGTCACACCAATGATCAAGCGTTGCAGTGCAACGTCTTGCGGCGATAGACCGAAAAATTGCTGCAGCATCTGTGTGGTTGCCCCAAGACGCAGTGCCCGCTCAATCATGCGGGCTTCATCCTCAGAACGCTCTGCGCCGGTCAGGAGCCGTTTCACCATGTCTGCATCAATGGTTACCGTGCACCAGGACACGGGGGTGTTAAGCAGCAAGCTCAATACTGATGGCTGTTGAAGCTGGGCCAGTATCTCTGGCTCAAGGCCCATTTCAATGCAGCGCTTCAATTGGCCATTACGCATGTTATGCAGGACTTGCGACAGAATGGCCTCATTGATAGGTGTCTTGGACATTGCAACGTCCTCCGTGGATTACTCGACGTCACCGCTCAGTTTGCGGTTCTAAAGCTGTTGATGAGCCGATTTCCAGATCTATCAGGCGCCTTGCCAGGCGAATGATGCGAAACAGTTTTACCAGTGCCCCATCGCTGAGTCGGCCAGCGTCGTTTGGTGGCTGATCCTGGGTGATGGGTTGTCCCAGTAAGAGAGGGCCAAGGCCTGCCGCGAATTCGAAGTCTTTTAATGCATCTATCTGTATGTCGGGTTCTTGCCTGATCATATTTAGGGCAATGGCAACGGAGCCGCTCAAGGACTGGAGCAGCATCAAGGTGTGTTGAGCAGTACCCGTGATCTCTACTTCATCTTCAGGGTGCCGGTAGCTAAAGCCGATCCCGCCTTCAACCGCTGATATTTTCCCTGGTGCATTCACTGATTCGACGATCTCTCGGGCCAGTTGCGCAATATGCCTGCGTAGCTCATCCGGTAGGTCGATCTCACGTTCTATGTACCAGAGGTCTGAAATGGGATGCAGGCCGCCGGCCTGCACCGGAATGGCAACCAGTGCATTGGCGTTGAAGTCCGGCAACGCTTCACCATCAAGTGCGGCGAGCCGTTGTTTGATTTGCTGAACCCTTGCAGACGTTGTTACCGGGCTTGCGACATGAGCATCAAGGCGAGCCTGGATATCCTCGGCACTCATCTGTGGCGACGATTGAGCTGCTTCGACTGACTTTTGATTTGCCTGCGCGATACTGCTGATTGTTTGAGTTGCTTCTGTGGTGTCTGTATCGGGGTGAGTTTGGGGTGGCAGATTTTGTTCGTGTGTAGCGCCGATCAACGTGGGCTGTGGTAGGTCCAGTACAGGTGTGGAACGGCGCAATTGATCCTGATTTCGGGTGATTTCCAGCAGTATTTCGTCGTAGGTAAGGCCCAGGGTTTCCCTTAGCTGGTCAATAAGCTCATCTTGAAAACTTGAAAATAGAAATTCGTCGGCATCGCCTTCAAACAGAGCCAGAACATCCTGGTAGATCGTGTCGAAGTCCAGGACGGTGCCTTGCGCTTTATATTTCTGTTCCCAGCATGCCAACGCACTTTTTCTGAGCCCCAGAAGTTTGGTCACTCGTTCAAAGCCCAAACCTGAGTACAACAGACCCGGTACTGCAGGAAGCAGGTAGCGTAGAGCATCTTGCATTCGACTGATGTGAGGTTGCGAGACCGGGTACCCGTCAGTTGCAAGTCGCCGTGCAAGTTCTCGTTGAGAGATGGGTTCTCCAAGTTCGGCTTCGTACAGTGTTTTGGCCTTATCGACCCCGATAGCGCGCTCGATAAATTTGAGTTGGCCCTGAAGGTCGTTTTCAGCGAGATGCCCGGTCAGGGATATGATTTCGCCGCGCATTTCGTCCCAGGGGCGGAAGAGGCAATGAAACCGAAAGTATTTTTCATCGCCTGTTTCGCGATACAACTCGTTGAGAATCGCCAGCCGAGTATTACCACCGTTCCTGATCCGGAATTTATCTTCGCCCGGCTTTCGCGTCACAGGTGGCGGCGTATCAAGCCCGCGCTGCCTGATGGATTTCTTGATTTCAGTGTATTTGGGGTTACGCGTGGTTCGCGGGTTGCTGTCATAAGGCAGCACTTCATCCAGCGATAACAACATGGGTGTGTCGACCACAGGATCACTCAGACGCTCTGCTGTCGGCGCCTTGTGCTCAAAGGCAGGCTGCATCAGCTTCTCTTTCATGGTCTGCACCAACGTAGATTTCATGTTCGGGCCCCAGGCTCTTCGGTGCCAGGGGCTGCTGCCAATAGCTGGTCGATCACTTTGTGCGCACGCTCCAGTGCATCCTCCAGTTCGGCCATGCTTCGCAAGCGGTGAACGATTTCCGAGTTCATGGAACGAGCGTTAAAACGCGCTATCTCGGCGATACGCTGGCGCATCCCACTCGGGAGGCGGATAACGAATTTTTCCATGCGTGGACGTGGTGGCGCTGGGGTCATGACTAGCTCCCTTCTTTGGGGATGTTGGATGTGTGTTTTGCAGATGTTCAGCGGATCACTCAGCGCAGGACTCATGACCGAGGCTCCGGATTTTCAAAATATTGCCGACTTGAATTGCGATAATTTCCGCTTGGTTGAAGGGGAGCGTGCTTGCGAGCTCAAGCAGGAAATATCGGTTGTAGGCAAGGCAGCGCTTCGGCGCAGCCTCTCTTGCGAAATGCTCATATGCGTTCTCCTTGCCAGTTGCTGGCACCAAGATTTGCAAAGCGGGTTTGATGAGGAATAAATGCGGTGTTGACGGTACCGATCGGCCCATTGCGGTGTTTGCCGATGATCAGCTCGGCTATGCCTTTGAACTCTGTTTGCGAGTGATAGACCTCGTCGCGATAGATAAACAGAATCAGGTCGGCGTCCTGTTCAATGGCGCCGCTGTCACGCAGGTCAGCATTGATCGGGCGTTTGTTCGAACGTTGTTCTGGAACGCGGTTGAGCTGGGAGAGCGCAATAACAGGGCAATTCATTTCCTTGGCCAGAGCTTTCAGGGCACGTGTGATTGCGCTGATTTCATTGGCCCGGTTTTCCTGGTTGGGGCAGATCATCAGTTGCAAATAATCGACCATTATCAGGGCTGGGTGGCCGTAACGCCGAGCCGCCCGCCGTGCTTTTGCACGCAGCGCAGCGGGGGTCAGACCTGCCGAATCATCGATGACCAGTCGTTCACCGTATTGGTTAATTCGGTTCACAGCAGCGGTCAGTTTGGGCCAGTCATCCTCTTCTAATCTGCCTTTCAACAACCGCCCGAGATCGAGCTGGCCGAGTATGGCCATCAACCGATAGAGCAAGGCTTTTGCAGGCATTTCGAGGCTGAACACCTGGACGGTTCGCTCATGTCTGGCCTGCAAGGCTGCGTCGACGAAGTTGAGTGCCAGGGATGTTTTGCCCATCGAAGGTCGAGCGCCGAGGATGATCAGGTCAGCTTCCTGAAACCCGGACGTCAGTTCGTCCAGATCGCTCAGCCCCGAGGGCACCCCGGTAACAGAAATGTTGCCATTGAAGTGTTCGTCGATTTGATCAACAACGCTCATCAGGCATTGGTTGATGTTGATGAACTCTGATGAACTGACGTTCTCGCCCAGAGCGAACAACTGCTGCTCAATCGACTCTTGAACCTCTACGGCATTGGCTTGCGGATCTGTTGCTTCACGCGAGCACTGGAAACCCAGTGACATCAATTGTCTGAGTTGGGAGCGATTGCGCACGATGTGTGCGTAGTGCTCGATATTGGCTACTGAGGGTATATTTTTGGCCAGCTCGCCCAAATAGGCCAAGCCCCCAGTTTCGGCAGGCACTTCCAGCGCATCGTTAACGGTCACGACGTCGAAGGGGATGGACTTGCCCGCGAGCTTGGCCATTGCCTGGAAGAGCACGCGATGCTCTTGCCGGAAAAAGTCAGAGGCCTCCAATTTGTCTGCGACCAGGTCCCAAGTGTTGTTGTCGAGCAAAAGTCCACCTAAAACACCCTGTTCAGCTTCAACGGAGTAGGGCGCAGAAAGATCGAGATGGTTCATTGGCCTGACTCCCGGTCAGAAATCCCGGATTGACGGGCTTCACCAACGCCGCGACGAAGCTCAACGGCTTGCCCCTCAATCCAGCCAGCTCTCAGGGATCCAAGATCATGCCCTTTAACCTCCAGAGGTATGATTGAAGAGGTTTTCATCGTTGGGTGACGTTGCTGCAGATATGCACTGATGGCCTGACGCGTTGAATCGTCCATGCCCTCTGCAAACCCAACTACTTTGTTGCCGACTGCATTCAGCCAGCCTTCGGCGAACAACAAGCCGCGACGACGTTTGGTCTTGAGTTGGCAGTACTTTTGTTGACCCACATGCTCTCGGCGTGCGGCGATCAATTGGTGATGGAGTGCCGAATAGGCATGCGCTGCGAGCTCGGGAGAGATTCCGATACCCAGAAATTTGAATGACCAGCCCTGCACCTGGCTTCGATAAGCCAAAGGCTGGCAGTCGAACGCCCGCCCGCAAATACTCGCCAGAAGATGCAGCCAGTCTTGGGGCGCTCGCCGGGTGCCGGTGGGCACGCTGGTTTCGATAATTCGGTGAGCCGCCACGTCCAGAGCTTCGAGGTTGTACTGCTTCATCAGGTTTCTGGCCTGGCGCAGTGCTGTTTCGATTTCAGTTGCAGATGCACCATTTGCGTTCGCCAGAGAGAAGCATTTGGAAACTTTATCCAGAACTTTAAGACGTTCCATCACTGACCCCCTTGCCGAGGTTTCACGAGGGCTTTGACGAAACCTTCAGTCATTGCCTCGAATTGCTCATGCCATTCGGGAAACAGTTCGAGGGCTAACTGGCGAATAATGGCCAGTGCACAGGGCGATTTGCGATTGGAGGGTTGTCGATATTCCAGACGGTGCGCCGGCATGCCCAGGGACGCGGCATCACGGAACACCACCGCAGTTGGAACAGTGCATTGCAGAACGTCGACTTCAGGATTTCCGTGAAAAATCTCACGCACGGACTGATTGATCATTTGCGCATCGGCGGTCAAATCGAAGTTGTTGATCACGATATGCACGGGCGGGATCTTCAAACCCAGCCGTCCGTAGGCGCGTAGTCCATCCAGCATCTGCAGGGTGCCGCGGCTGAATTCTCGGGCGGCGAGCATATTAGGCGGTAGAGGGGATATGACCATGTCAGAGGCCAGGACCACCATTTCCAGCATGGCGGAACGAGCGCCCTGGGTATCGATCAAGACCAGGTCGAAATGATCCTTGAAAGCGGGCATCAGGTTAGCCAGACGCAAGCGGCCATCAGGTGCCTGAAGCAGTAAATTGATCAGTTGGTTGTTGATGTCGTTCGAAATAATCAGCGACAGGTTTGGGATTGAGGTAGTGGAAACAATGCGCGCAAAGTTTGTGTCGTTGAACGCCAGTAGGTCGTAGATGCCGCCTTGTGCTTCCTCGACCAATTGGTAATAGGAGGAAAGGGACGGTTGGACTGGGTCCAGGTCAATGAGGAGTGTCCTAAGACCTGCGTCAGCGCAGAATGCACCGATATTCGCTGAGCTGGTGGTCTTTCCTGTGCCACCTTTGGTCGATACGACCGAAGCGATTTTCATGGGTTGGAGCCTCTAATGTGGGGTCATTAGAGGCTGCGAAGCTGCTTGGGTTTGTACGGGAACTAACGGTCAGAAATGCCGGTACCAGGTTCCAATTATCTTTTAACCAATTGGTCGTAGGTTCGAATCCCACACGACCCACCATATCGCTACACCAAAACAGCCGGTTTAATCCTCAGGGATGACCGGCTTTTTTGTGCTCGGGATTTGGCGGGATGCGGATCTGAGTGTGTGCTGTGCACAGATTTCTTCGTAGAGCCGTCAGGCTTCGCTGATTTTGTTCACGCCGGTGATATGCCCATTCCAGATCATTTCGTAGTGAGCTGTTTGAACAATGGACGAGACTGGCGTTGGAGACATAAGCGCCCAGCAGTAGTTGCCTTGCAAACGCACTGAGTTGTACCGAAGCCCCTTATGTCCTGCATCTTTGACGATCTTGCCCAGAGAACGCGAGTGGGTGTAATCGTCCGGGTCGTAGATCGGGTTGCTCATGGGTAACGACGTTGCATCCTTCATTGAATGTTCATCAAAGGAACAGGACAGCCCTCGGAACACGAAGCGCTCGTAGTTCAGGCTCTGGATGTTCGACCAGTATTTGTCCTGATGGTGATGAACCTCCGCCAGCGCAGCTTCCATCGTAGCCGCCAGGTACAAAACCCCGAAACTGCCATTACTGAATCGTGAACCCTCCGGGTTGACGTGTGTGAAGGGTGCGGTCGCATAAGAGCAACCCGGGACGCCAAATGGAATCTCTGAGCGCGGTATCAATTCAATACGGCCGACTTCATTTTGCAACCTGGGATTGGTCAATGCCTGGATCTGATAGAGGGCTTCAAACTCCTCTGGATTGGCGACATCGTCAAATAAGGCAATCGGCGGAAATTTTGAATTGACCAGTCGATATGCCTGTAACTGCTCGCTGTTCAGATCTGCCAGCTGGCTTAAATTCACCATTGTGCTCCGCGCAATACATCGATCCGGCGAAAGGTTTCGTAAAGCGAGATCATGTCTCCCTGTGACATGACTTCCAGTGGCGTGCGGCCATTGAAGAAATCGTTGTCGTTTACCATCGTCGGGAAGCCATAAACGTTTTCGGGGTTATCGAAAACAAGACGAAGCGCTGCGTGAATGTTCAGCACGAAACTGATCCGTTGCATCTGATCTGAGTCCAGCCCCACGGACCATTCAACGTCTCGTTGCTTGGCCCGGGTATAGGTACTTCGAGAAATACGCAGGATACGGCAGGCCTGATCACTCGATGCATGCCATTTTTCGAGGATGCCTACAGCCACTCGAAGACCGGTCACGCACTGATCTTTGGTAAAAGTCTGTGCTTGCAGGGCTACTGTCATTGTCCTCACCATGCTTTGAATCTGTAGATTCAAATATAGGCAAAATGAGTCTATAGGGCAACGAAATTAAAAAAAGCCATCTGCCATCTGTCGGCCTGCACGTTAGAGACCTCTAACCGTTACTCCATACAATAAGCCGCAATCAGCAAGCTTATGCGAGCACTTGATAACGACTCTGTACAAATCCGTTATCAGATGCTGATGAGTCAATCAGACATAATTTACGCTCATCACCCAGCTGGCTGAACAATGGAATCCCTTTGCCCAACAACACTGGAATACGCGTAATGGTGATCTCGTTGATCAATCCCGCTGCGAGGAAAGCCTGGATGGTCTGACCTCCGTCTATATATAGATGCTTCAGACCTTGAGCCGCAAGCTGCGCCACGATAAGTACCGGATCGCCGGCCAACACATCGACATGGCCTCGCAGTTTAGGCGGTAGCGGTACCGCACCATGTGAGAGCACCACGACTCGCGTGTTCTCATAGGGCCACTCAGGGAAGGACAACACTTTGTCCAGTGTCTTGCGCCCCATAACCAGTGCATCGACCGTCGTCATGAACTCATCATAAGTGAGTCCCTTCAGTGCAGGGCACTCGTACTCAGGCCGATGGAGCCACTCAATATCTCCATCCATCCTGGCAATGAAGCCGTCAACACTTGCTGCGATAAAGACCGAACATTTTGTATCCATGGTCAGAGAGACTCCTTTTTTTGGCGGTGTTTATAGCATGTCCTCAAAGCCGAAGATCGCATAGCGTCTCATTATGGGGTTGGAAATGGTCTGTGGCGGCGGGGGTAGTCCAACGTGTGCAGGCTTGCAGGCGCTTGCGCATTTGTGCAAGGATTTCCTATGACTCAATTTACTCCAAGCAATCGCCATCACCATCACGGACCTCGCCCAGGGTGCTGCGGTTGCGTACGTTCATCGATTGCTCAGAGTTCGAAATATCGACTCTGACCCTTCAGTGAACCAAACCAAGGCGCCAATGGCGCCTTTTTTATTGCCTGAAATTGGAGATTGTGAAAATGACTATGCTGCGCGGAACTCGAATAGTGACCGGGAAAGAGGCTGCAATGATGCGGGAGATGGAAGGTCGTTTCCGGAGCTATCTTCATCGATGCGGGGGCTGAAGAGGTCATAGTCCCCGCACTTTGGGGCCAGAATACGTTTATTGAAAAAGCTGGCGGGAGTGAAATTATCGGACAAATGTGGGCCTTCAATGACAAGGCCGGGCGTCCTTGTTGTCTCATCCCGGAAGCGACTGCGCTTTTTCAGGAACGCTGCGATGTGCTTCTTGGGGCGCGCGCGGAGGCGATGTTTTTCTATGTGGCGCGATGTTATCGGTATGAGCGACCCCAAGCCGGTCGTTATCGAGAATTCACTCAACTGGGACTTGAAATTCTCAGTCCTGAACCCGCCAAGGCGTTGGTGCGTTGCCAGGACATTTGCTCGGGCTTTCTCGATTCGCTGGGCCTGGAATATGAACTCAATCTGGCTGTGAAGCGTGGCTTAAGTTATTACCTTGAAGGGAATGGCTTCGAGGTGCGTTGCCCTGTATTGGGTGCACAACAACAAGTTGTCGGCGGCGGTGCCTACCGACAAGGCGCTGGGTTCGGTATCGGGCTTGAACGGTTGCTACTCGCTTCAGGAATGGTCCAGGGCCGGTGATCGTCAAGGCGCCTCCATCAGGAGGCGCTTTTAAAAGCCACCACAGGCCTGCTGACTGCCGTGGCTTGCCCCATCCAGCCTGGCCCCTCTTCAAACCCCTTTGGTACTCGGCAGCAGGATGGTCAATACCCCCAGCAACGGCAGGTAAGAGCAGAGTCCATACACATACTCGATGCCCTTGATGTCCGCCAGATGTCCCAGCAACGCGGCACCGATGCCGCCAAAACCGAACATCAGGCCGAAGAACACACCGGCAATCATGCCGACATTGCCTGGCACCAGTTCCTGGGCAAAGACCACGATGGCGGAGAACGCCGACGCCAGGATAAAACCGATCACCATGCTCAGTATGCCTGTCCAGAACAGGTCCACATAAGGCAGCGCCAGCGTGAACGGGGCCGCACCCAGGATCGAGAACCAGATAACTTTTTTTCGTCCGATCCTGTCGCCAATCGGGCCGCCAAAAAAGGTACCTGCCGCCACTGAACCGAGGAACAAAAACAGGTACAGCTGGGAGCTGGCCACTGACAGGTGGAATTTCTCGATCAGGTAAAACGTGAAGTAGCTGGTGAAGCTGGTCATGTAGAAGTATTTGGAAAACACCAGCATGGCCAGGACCACCAGTGCAGCTGTCACTCGCCCTTTGGACAGGCCGTGGTGCGCCTGGCTGCCCTGTTTGAGTTTGAACAGGGCCAGGTGGTTGCGATACCAGCGGCTCAAGCCGTACAGCACGACGATGGCAAAAGCCGCAAACAGCCCAAACCAGGCAACATGCCCCTGGCCATAAGGGATCACGATGGCTGCAGCCAGTAACGGGCCGAAAGCGCTGCCGGCATTGCCGCCCACCTGGAAGGTTGACTGGGCCAGGCCATAGCGACCGCCTGAGGCCAGCCGCGCCACGCGCGAGGTCTCCGGGTGGAAGGTCGATGAGCCGATGCCGACCAGGGCACTGGCCACCAGGATCGAGGCAAAGCTACCGGCGAAGGCCAGCATCAAGATCCCGATCAGGGTGCAGACCATGCCCGCCGGCAGCAACCAGGGTTTGGGATGGCGATCGGTGTGGTAACCCACCCAGGGTTGCAGCAGCGAAGCTGTCAGTTGGAAGGTCAGAGTAATCAGGCCCACCTGGGTAAAGCTCAGGCCGTAGTTGGCCTTGAGCAGGGGATAGATCGAAGGGAGTACGGCCTGGATCAGGTCGTTGATCAAATGTGCCAGCGCGCAGGCGCCGATTACTTTCATGACAAGCGGGCTTGCTTGCCGGGCTACTGAGGCAGACGCAGAGGCCGGGGATGCAGTTGTTGTAGGCATGGCAAATCTTCCGGGCGATAGGAGTGCGAGCTCGACGCTCGGGGCCATCCTAGAATTCGCCTGTATGCCTGTCTCGCTGTATAAGGGAGCAAACCATCGCAAAAGGGGCGTCGCGATCAAACCGCTTACTGATTTTTTGCTTGAGATCGATCAAAGCAACCGGACGGTGATCGGCAGTGCTACCGATTATCCGCAGGACTGGGTCATTGCGCCTCACACCCATGAGAAGCATCAACTGCTGTATGCCATCTCGGGTGTCATGGTGGTGTACAGCGAGTCGAGCCAGTGGACTGTTCCCTCCAACCGGGGGGTGTGGATGCCCAGTGGCCGGGTTCACTCGATCCGCTGTGTGGGGCCGCTGAAAATGCGCAGTGTGTTTGTGCGGCCCGATGCGCTGGTGGACCTGCCCGCCGAGGTAAGGGCCGTGAGCATCTCGCCGCTGTTGAGCGAGTTGATCAAGGTTGCCGTGGGCCTGCAGCAGCCCTATGCCGCGCACTCCCGCGAAGATCGAGTGATGCAGTTGATTCTGGACGAGTTGGTCCTGCTGCCCGCACTGCCTTTGCATTTGCCGCAACCAGCCGATCCGCGTATCAATGGGATTTGCCGCAGTTTGCAAAAAAATCCCGCCGACGGTTCGACGCTGGCGGACTGGAGCACCCACCTGGGCCTCGATGAAAAAACTATCCAGCGCCTGTTTCGCAAGGACACCGGCATGACCTTCGGCCAGTGGCGCCAGCAGGCGCGTTTGCTGCTGGCGGTTGAGCGCATGGCAGTGGGGGAGAAGATCATCGATGTGGCGTTTGCACTGGGCTATGAAAGCCCCAGCGCGTTCACCAACATGTTCAAGAAACAGTTCGGCAAAACCCCCAGCCATTTTTTCAAATAGCCGCCGCTCGTTACTACGACCCGGTACACACCTTGGCGGCAGCCGGGTCGTCGGGGATGAACGAGTCCCTTGTGCCAGGCTTGAGTACCACATAGCCGCGACGCCAGGGCTGGTCATCGATCATGTTCCAGCGGTGCCCCGTGCCGGTGTTGTCTTCGGCAACCAGCACTTCGCCGGGGTGCAGGGTGAATGTCTCGCCATTGCGGGTTGCAAACGCCAGGGTGCCGGACAATGTGATGACGTATTGCGGCTCCGGGTCGTTATGCCAGTCATAGCTGGCGTGCGCCGGGCTTTGCTTGAAGTGGATTGAGGTCACGTCGTTGCGCATGTTCTGGTCGATGGTGCCTTGCAGCACATGAGAGGCGTTGTCTGCTCCCGTGCACAGTTTGTAGGCCTTGATGGTGTCGGCAGTGGAGGTGGCAGCCTGGGCACCGCCCAGGGTTGCCAGGGTGATGGCCACAGCCCCCGCTGTACGCAGGCTCAGACGGTGGATTGCAGTGCGCAGCGGTGCGCGTGTGTGTTGATGCATGGAGCCGGTTTCCCTTGTGCTGAAGTGCGTGACAGGCGGCCATGTTCTGCGGGGCAAGGGCTCTGGACAATTAACATTTTTTTCATTGAATCAGGGCAGCTTCAGCCCGACCTGCCGGGCTGAAGCCGTCGCGCAATGTTCAGCTCTTGGCCACCCCCACCCGCCATTGCGAAGGAGGCACCAGACCGTTGACCAGGTAGTTGCCGACAATGCGCGACTTGTACACGCGCGGGTTGTGGTTGGCCAGGGTACGGGCGTTGCGCCACAGGCGATCGAGTGCCTTGTTGCTGGCGGTGGCGCTGGCGCCCAGGGCATCGAATAGCGCCGTGGTCGCAGCCAGGGTGGCGTCCACCACGGGGTTGACCGCCAGGCACACCTCCAGCTCGGCCAGCGCCACCTGCGGGTCTTCATGGGTCAACGGCTGCTCGCTGGCAATGGTGTATTGCGCGGTGCTTTCCAGGCGCTGCGCCGCGTACCGGGCAATGGCCTGTGCCGCGTAGGCCTGGCTGGCCACTTCGCCGATTACCTGGAGCAATTGCACGTCTTGCGCGGCGCTGTCGGCATTGCCCGTGGAGAAAGTTCGGGAGCGGCTGCGCAGTTCATCGGCGCCGCTCAAGGCGGCGCGGCGGGCGATGCCGGCCAGGGTGCTGAGGTGGTAGATCTGGAAGAACGACTGGCCATAGGCAAAACGCTGGTCGGTGGCGCGCGGCTCATCGTCCACCCGTACGTTGTCGAAGATGCAGGTACCGCTGGCCGTCAGGCGCTGACCAAAGCCGTTCCAGTCATCAATGATCTGCACGCCGGGAGCCTTGAGGTCGACCACGACGCTGTACAGCGTGCCGTCGTCGCCAGTGCCGATGGTGTTGATCAGGTCGCTGTACAGGGCGCCGGTGGTGTAGAACTTTTTGCCGCTGATGCGCAATGAGCCATCTGCAGCACGCTGGATGCGGGTTTCGAACTCACCACGGGTCTGGGTGCCCACCTCGGTACTGCCCGGTGACAGCAGTACGCCCTGGCTGAGCTTGTCCAGCCACTTTGCCTGCCAGTTGCGATCCTTGGAAACCAGCACTTCTTCGCAAAAACCAAAATGCCCACGCAAGGCCTGGGTGATATTGGAGTCGGCTGCGGATAATTCGGTTAACAGGGCGAGCAACTCAACCAGGCTGGCGTCCTGCCCGCCGTAACTGGCCGGCAGGCGCCAGCGTGGCAAGCCCAGTGCGTTCAGTTTCTGGATCACCTTGCCCAGGTGGCTGCGCGAACCGTCAGCTTCGGCGGCTTGTGCGCCGATGTGCGCAAACAGCGGGCGAAAGGGGGCGGCCAGTTGTTCGTAACGGGCGCTAGGGGCGGTGCCCCAGATATCAAGTTGTGGGTTAGGCATGCGGTCTGACCTTGCCGGGCCTGCGCTCAAAGGCGCGCTGGCGCTGTAATGAGTGAAGTAAATGCGATTAGGCCCAGTGGTCTGGTGATGCCACCCTAATACTAGATTGGTCAAATTCTTAATATCAAAAACAGCTAAGCCAATACCCGGACAGGGTTCTATGGATATGCCTTAAAAGTATTAGTTGCCTATATCGTTATTGCGCTAGCTTCTAAAAACGCCACGCTTGGCGATCCATAAAGCCTCTATTCTCAATGCCAGACTGCATGCCTACAGATGGTTGAGTTAGCTGTTAACTCTGTAGGAACCTTCAATGACAACACGTCTAAAACTGCTCTCCCTGTTGGGCCTGGCCTCTGTGCTGCTGCATGGCACTCCCGTCTACGCCGCTGCACCACAGACCCTGGTGGTGGGCGATCAGTTCTTCTCCAACCGCATCGTTCTGGAACTTTCGGGTGAGCTTAAAGACTTGCCCTATACCATCGACTTCAAGCGCTTCAATACCGGCTCGCCGGTGGCCTCGGCCGTGGCCAGCGGCGCTCTGGATATTGGCGTGGTGGGGGATACCCCGGTGATCAGCCTGGCGGCCAACGGTGCTCCGGTCAAAGTCGTGGCCAGCACCCAGACCAGCCTCAATGGCGTAGGGATCGTGGCCCGCCCGGGCATCCATTCGGTGGCTGATCTCAAGGGCAAAACCGTGGCGATCTGGAATGGCTCCTGGAGCCAGCAGATGATGTTCAAGGCCCTCGACGAAGCAGGCGTGCCGCGTGACAGCGTCAACTATAAGTTCCTGTTGCCGGCGGAGGCGAGCATGGCCCTGAGCCAGGGCGATATCGACGCTTTTGGTACCTGGGAACCCTATGTGTCCTTGCAGGAAAAAGAAGGCAGCACCCTGATCCGCAATGCCAAGGGGCTGATGAGCGCACCGACTTATGTGGTTGCCTATGAGCCGGTGCTGGCGCAAAAGGGCGAGATCATCAAGGACTTTGTCGAGCGTCTGACCCGTGCCCGGGAATGGAGCCAAAGCCATGTCGACGAATACGCCGCAGCCTGGTCCAAGGCCAACCAGTCGTCCCCGGAGATCGCCAAGGCCTGGTTCAAGCGCGACGCCATCACCGTACTGCCGATCTCGCCGACCATTGTCAGCGAAGCCCAGGCCACCTCGGATTTCCTCTACGACGCCAAGCTGCTGAAAAAGCCGTACGACGTCACTCCCATGTTTGACCGCGCACTCTGATAACCAAGGAAAACCATATGGCCAAGCAAATGGCATTGGCGGGGTTCATGCTCTCGGGCCCCGTGGTACATAGCCACGCGGTGTGGCGTCACCCGCAAACCCATAGCCACTTTCTCGACCCCGACTACTACATTGAAATCGCCAAGACCCTGGAAGACGGCTGCTTCGACCTGCTGTTTTTTGCCGATCGCCTGGCAGTCGGGGATCAGGCCGGGCAATCCCGTGCGCGTTCCTTCGAGCTGGGTGCGCAGGATGCGGCGCGGCTCGATCCGCTGCCAATCCTCAGCCTGCTGGCCGGCCACACAAAGCATATTGGCCTGGGGCTGACACGCTCCACCACCTACTACCAACCTCCCCATGTGGCGCGGGCCATCGCCTCTCTGGACCATATCTCCAAAGGGCGCAGCGCCTGGAATATCGTCACCTCGATGAACGACAGCGAAGCGCGCCTGTTTGGCCATGCGCAGCACCTGGCCCATGACCAGCGCTATGCCCGCGCCGACGAATTTGTCGAACTGGTGCTCAAACTGTGGAACAGCTGGCAGCCAGACGCGCTGGTACTGGACAAGGTGCGCGGCATCCTCGCCGACCCGGGCAAGATCGACGCGTTCAAGCACAGCGGTACTTATTTTGATTGCGAAGGGCCGCTTAATATCCCCCGTGTACCCCAGGGCCAGCCGGTGTTGATCCAGGCCGGAGCTTCGGGGCGCGGGCGCCAGTTTGGTTCACGCTGGGCCGAGGTGATTTTCAGCATCAACAGTCGGGTAGAGCGTATGCTCGAATTCCGCCAGGACATCCACCAGCAAATGCGTGCCATTGGCCGCAACCCTGATGACTGCAAAATCCTCACGGCGGTCATGCCCTTTATTGGCGGCACTGAAACCGAAGCGCTCAAAAAGCGCGATGAACACAATGCCCTGGCTAACCCAGAACTGGGGGTTATCACCCTGTCGACCCAGTCCAATTTCGACTTTACCCAATTCCCGCTGGATACCCGCCTGCTCGATATCGCCAGGCACTCGGCGACCCCCGATGTGGTCGCGCAAAAGCTGCGTCTGGAGCGCGACATCACCCTTGGCGAGTACGGTGCGATCATGGCCGCCAGCATCCGCGTGCCGCAATTGGCGGGCACCGCAGAGAGCGTGGCGCAGCAATTGATCGACTGGCTGGAACTGGGTGCCTGCGACGGTTATGTGGTGTCGCCTGCCTACCTGCCCGGCACGTTCACCGAATTCACCGAATCGGTGGTACCGATCCTGCAACGTCGCGGCTACCTGCGCAGCGCCTACGAACACCCGACCTTGCGCGGGCACCTGGGTTTGAAAAGTTTCAATTGATCGCTACAGTGCGAGGGGTTTACCCCCTAAACCCCTCGCCAGTAACGTGCTGCTCGACAGCCCCTCAATACGGCCGCTTTTGTGGGCGGCTTCCCGACTTAGAAGCGGCGAGCGGTGGTGTAGTTTTTCTTCCAGTACGCATTGTCCAGTGAGTCGATACGAATCGTCTTGCCTGCGCGCGGTGCGTGAATAAAACGGTTATCACCTATATACAGGCCGACGTGATTGCTGCGCGAGCCGCTGTTGGTGATGAAAAATACGGCGTCACCCGGTTGCAGTGCATGGCGTGCGACTTTTTTCAGATCGGCGCCGAGCATGGCGGCGGTGGTTCTTGGGATGTGGATATTGGCTTCGTGCTTGAACAGATACACCAGCATGCCGCTGCAATCGAAGCCCTTTTCCAGTGACATGCCGCCCCACAGGTAGGGGATGCCCAACAAGGTGTGGGCGCGCTTGATGACCCGCTTGACATGCAAGGGCGAAGAATCATGTTTGACCGATTGAATGGCCCAGTTGTAAGGCTTGCGAAGGTCGGTTGCGGACGCAAAGTTGGCGCCGGTGAGCGTAAGCAACATTGCCAGAGGGATGACTTTAGACACAGGTAACCTTCCGTTTTATGGGGGTACTCGCAGTCTAAAAGTGAGGTCCTGCTGGGTATGTGGGGCGTTTCCTACATGAATTACGGTATTAATCTGAACCCGACGAGCTGTAGTTGCTGTAACGGAAAAGCCCTTCGACGGCGGTGCGAGGCAACAGCGGGGGGAGCCTGCTGGTGAGCAGGCTCCCCCCCCTTAGAGGACGCCCGGGGTTTGTGGGCTTACAGAATATTCAACGGATAGCTGACAATCACCCGATGCTCGTCGCTGTCACGCTGGGTGCTGACTTCGGTGCGCAGCGAGGCATGGCGCAGGGCAATGCTCAGATCCTTGAGCGGCCCTTGCTGCACAACATAGCTGACGGTCAGGTTGCGTTCCCATTCATGCTTGTCACCCGTGGGCGTGCGGATATTCGAGCCGCTTTCGTACATGCCCATAAAGGTCAGGCCCGGTACCCCGAGGCCGGCAAAGTCATAGCCGTACTTGATCTGCCAGGTGGTTTCGCCGGCGCGCTGGAATTTGCCGATCATCGACTCGGTCATGAAGTAGGCCGTGGAGCCGTCGCCCTGGTTGAGCCACACCGCATCACTTTTGCCGCTCACTTGCTGCAGGCCCGCCGCCAGGGTGTGGCCGTGGATCAGGTAGGTGAACTGCGCACTGCTCAGGCGACTGTCGACCTTGCCTTTGGTCACGCCGTCGCCGTAGTAGCCGAAGGTGTAGTAGGCCGGGTCATGGCCGTTGGCGCCGTCGGCGCGGTTGTCGAAAAAGCGCAGGTCGGTGCGCAAGGTGCCAGGGCCCACGGGCAGGTCGTACTTGAGGCCCAGGAAGTTTTGTTTGTAAAAGTCTTCCAGGCCGCCGTAGTAGTACTGCAGGGTCAGGTCTTTGCTGGCTTTGTAGTCAACGCCGCCGTAATAGAATTTATTGACGAATTCGCCGGTCTGCGGGTTGTTGGCGCCAGGAATGGACATGCCCATTTCGTTGCTCGAACCGCGGCCCTTGACGTGCTCCAGGCGGCCCAGGGTGAAGGTCAGGCCGTCCAGCTCGCGGGACTGGATCTGCCCGCCGTTGAAGGTCTGTTGCAGCATGCGGTCGGTGGACATGACCACCGGCAGCATGGGCACCAGGGTGCCGTACTTGAACTCGGTTTTCGATACCCGCGCCTTGGCGGTCAGGCCCAGGCTGCCGAATTCGTCCACCGCCCGGCCATCATGGTCAGTGGGGAAAATATTGCCGTTGAACGCGGTGCTCTCAGGGTTGTAATGGCGACCCTTGCCCGAATCCAGGCGCACGCCGAACATGCCGATGGCGTCCATGCCAACGCCCACGGTGCCCTGGGTAAAACCCGATTCAAAGGTGGCGATAAACCCCTGGCCCCATTCCTGGGTGTAGTTGGGGTCGGCGGCACCGCTGCGGTTGTCGGCATTGCTGAAAAAGTTGCGCGCCAGAATATTCAGCTTGCTGTCTTCCACCAGCCCGGCGGCAAAGCCTTGCTGGGCGATAAACAGGCCGCAAAGGCCGACCATGACTTTCGGTGCGCGATTGAAAAGCTCCATTGGAGTCATCCCGTTGAGTAGTTGAAGGGGCGGGGCAGTCAAAAGCGGCAGCAGGTTTTTTATTATTTTGCAGGTGTATGCAGCTGCACCGGCGGTAACCGGTACAGCACCAGCAGCGCCAGCACGCCGATACCGGCACACAGCAGCAGGCCGACACCCACCGACTGCGCCAGCGCATCGCGGGCCAGATCCAGCCATTGGCCGTGTTCGAGCATGGCGCTGTCGGGCCGCAGCAGGACTTCGGGGGTGGCAAACAGGGGCAGTGCCTCGGCATGCCCCTGGCCGATAAACAGGCGTTGCAGGTTGCTGCTGTACAACAGATTGACCAGTACCCCCATGCCGGCCGTGCCCAGCAACCCGCCCACCAGCCGCAGTGATTGGGTGAGCGCGGTGGCAATGCCGAGGAACTGGCGCTCGGCCAGGGTTTGAGTGAATACCGTCAGGTTCAGCAGGATAAAACCCAGGCCCAGCCCGGCCAGCAGGATCAGCCCCAGCAACTGGTTGAACGAGGCGCCGCGCCCGACAATGGCCAGCCCCAGGCAGGCCAGCAGCAGCGCGGCAAAGCCCGCCAGCGGCAACAGGTTGGGGTTGCGCAGGCGGGTGACGATCCGGCCGTTGACGATCGCCCCCAGGGTGATGCTCAGGGCCAGTGGGGTGATCAGCAGTCCGGCGTCCTGGGGCGAATAGCCGTAGCTGCCTTGCAGCAGCAGCGGCAGATAAAACAGTAGGGAGAACATGATCGCCCCGGCCGCCACCGACAACACAAACAACAACCGCAGGCTCGGCACGCCGAGCAGGGCGGCGGGCAGCAGGGCGTGGGCGCAGTGTTTTTCCCAGCGCCACAGCATCAGGGTGGCGACCACACACAACACCCCCAGCGCCGCACTCAGCCCCAGGCTGGCATGCCCCAGCCACTCGACAAACAGCTGCAAACTGCCGAGCGCCAGGGCGACAAGCAAGGCGCCTGGCCAGTCCAGGCTGATCTTCAAACGATGCTGTGGGCGGTAATGAGGCAGGTAGCGCCAGGCAAAAAACAGCGCGATGCAACCCAGCGGCAGGTTGATATAAAACACCGAGCGCCAGCCATAAACCCCGGTCAAATAACCACCGAGCCCCGGACCAATGGCATTGACCACGCTGAACAGGGCACTGAGCAGCATCTGCCAGCGCAGACGTTGGCGTGTGTCGGGGAACAGCTCGGGGATGCACGCAAAGGCGGTGCCGATCAACATGCCGCCGCCCACCCCCTGCAACGCCCGGCCGATCACCAGCAACAGCATGTCGTCGGCCACGGCACAGGCCAGCGACGCGAGGGTGAAGATCAGGGTGGCGGCGAGCACAAACGGCTTGCGCCCGTAATAGTCACCCAGGCGGCCGAAAATCGGGATGGTGACGATGGACGCCAGCAGGTAGCCGGTGGCGACCCAGGCATAGAGTTCAAAACCGTCCAGCTCGGCGACGATGCTCGGCAGGGCGTTGCCGATCACCGTCTGGTCGAGTGCCGAGAGCATCAGCACCAGCGAGATGCCGAGCATGGCCAGCAAGGCCTGTTTGAAACTCAATGGCGGGTGTACCGGCGCGGTCATGTTCGGGCCTCAGTTCAAGGCTGCGACAGCAGTGGCAATGCGCGAACAGCCCTGTTCGAGGGTGTCCAGCGCGGTCGCAATCGACATGCGAAAAAACGGTGCCAGCCCGTACGCGGTGCCCGCCACCACGGCCACGCCCTGGCTTTCCAGCAGGTACATGACCACATCGTAATCGCTGTCCAGGCGCTTGCCCTGCGGGGTGGTCTTGCCCAGCAAACCCGAACAATTCACATACAGGTAGAACGCTCCGTCGGGCTTGCGGCAGCTCAGGCCATCAATCCCGTTGAGCAAATCGAGGCAGCGGTCACGGCGTTCCTGATACACCTGCACGCTGTCCTTGACGAACTGCTGGTCGCCATTGAGCGCTTCGACAGCGGCCGCCTGACTCACCGAACAGGCGTTGCTGGTGGATTGCGATTGCAGGGTGGCCATCGCGCCGATCACATCCGCGGGCCCGGCGGCATAGCCGATGCGCCAGCCGGTCATGGCGTAGGTTTTCGACACGCCGTTGACCACCAGGGTGCGGTCGCTGAGTGCCGGTTCGATGGCGAGGATATGCGGGTTGTCCAGGCCGTCGTAGCGGATGTGCTCATAGATGTCGTCGGTCATCAGCAGCACATGGGGGGCGTCGAGCAGCACATCGGCCAGCGCCCGCAACTCGGCGGCGCTGTAGCTGGCGCCGGTAGGGTTGCTTGGCGAGTTGAGCAGCAGCCAGCGGGTACGCGGGGTAATAGCGTCACGCAGTTGTGTGGGGGTCAGCTTGAAGGCGTTCTCCTCGGGGCAGGCCAGGGTCACGGGTTCGCCTTCGCAGGCCAGCACCATGTCCGGGTACGACACCCAGTAGGGCGCCGGGATCAACACCTCGTCACCCGCGCCAAGAGTGGCGGCAAAGGCATTGAAAATCGCGCTTTTCGCACCGCTGGTGACCAGTACCTGGCTGGTTGCGTAGCTCAGGCCGTTTTCCCGCTGCAACTTGTCGACAATGGCCTGGCGCAGCTGCGGGGTGCCGGCGTTCGCTGTGTAGCGGGTTTCGCCGCGCTCTATGGCAGTGCAGGCCGCTGCGCGAATGTGCGCCGGTGTGTCGAAGTCCGGTTCGCCGACCACCAGGTTGATGATCGATTTGCCCTGCCGGCGCAGCTCATTGGCGCGATCGGACGCAGCACTGCTGGGTGAGGGTTTGATGCGTTGCACACGGGCGGAAATTCGGGAGGTGCTCACGGGTGTTTCCTCGTGGATGACAGGGACGTGGCCCTACAGTACGAGGCGGGTTGGCTGTGGCCATAAGACGAGATCGTTCTGGTCTGATAGGTAGCGCTTATGGCTAAAACGGTGCGTGCCGGGCACCGCATTGGTGCGCAAGGCACTGCTGGCGTGCCATAACCAGGGCTTATACCTGGGCGGCGGCCTGGCCTGGGTCTTGCAAATGCCATTTTGTGGGAGCGGGCTTGCTCGCGATGGCATCACCGCGGTGCGTCTGGACAACCGCGTTGCCTGAATCGCGAGCAAGCCCGCTCCCACAAGAGGCTGGAGTGCAGTTCCCTTTTTTCAAACAAGAGCATCGCCATCGTGAATCTGCGTCGTTTGAAATACTTCGTGAAGCTGGTGGATATCGGCAGCATGACCCAGGCCGCCGATGTGCTGCATATCGCTCAACCCGCCTTGAGCCAGCAACTGGCGACCCTCGAAGCCGAGGTGCAGCAGCAGTTGCTGATCCGCACCAAGCGCGGGGTCACGCCTACCGCTGCGGGCAAGGTGTTGTACGGCCACGCGCAGTTGATCCTGCGCCAGTGCGAGCAGGCGCAAAACGATATCAACACCTGCGGGCAGGCCCTGTCCGGGCAGGTGTCGGTGGGCCTGGCGCCCGGTACGGCGGCCTCGGCGCTGTCCTTGCCCTTGCTGCGTGCAGTGCGTGAGCGCCACCCCGGGATCGTGCTGTACCTCAACGAAAACTACGGTATCACCCTCAGCGAGCTGATCATGAACGGGCGCATGGACATGGCCGTGCTCTATGGCGGCCGCGAAGTGCATGGCCTGAGTTTTGTCTCGCTGCTGCGCGAGCCGCTGTTTCTGGTCACGGCCGACCCCGCGCTCAAGGGCCGCGAGCAGATTGCCCTGGCTGAACTGGCCGCGATGGACATGCTGATGCCGCGCCCCTACAACGTCATTCGCCGCCTGGTCGACGAAGCCTTTGTGCGCATCGGCGCCAGCGCCCGGGTGGTGGCCGAGATCGAATCGCCCTCAACCTTGAGCGCCGCCGTCGCCGGCCATTTCGGCTGCACCATCCTCCCCGAATCGTCGGCACGAGTGATGCTGGGCAGTGGCGATTTGCAGATGTGCCGCATCGTCGAGCCTGAAGTCGAAGCGCCGCTGGCCCTGTGTCTGTCGGGGCATTTGCCGTTGTCGGTGCCCGCGCAGGCGGTCAAGGCAATCATCCTGGAACTGGTGGCGCAGATGCGCGGCAGCCTGATCTGAGGGGTCATAAGGGCGGCTTATTACCCCACATTCAAAGCGTCTTGGCCGGGTTTTGCCCGTCTCGCTACATTGGCCCCATCTACTTAGACACGCTCGAAGCAAGGGGCCATGTATGGATTCAGAACGCATCAAAGGGCTGATGGAGTTGCTCGCCGAATCCGATCTGCTCGAACTGAGCCTGACCGAAGGCGACACCACGGTGCGCCTGTACAAGCAGGCGGGCACCGCGCAGCTCGTGCCCCCGGTGGTCAGCGAGCGCCCGCCGGCAGCGCCTCGACCCAAGGCGACGGCCGCTGTGGCGGGGGGTGAAATCAAGTCCAGCCTCTACGGCGTTCTGCACCTCACCCCGGCGGCCGGTGAGCCGCCCTTTGTCACGGTCGGCGCGCAAGTCGAGGCGGGGCAAACCGTGGCCATTATCGAGGCGATGAAGATGTTTCATCCGGTCAAGGCCAAGAACGCCGGGCAGATCAGCGAGATTCTCGTCCAGGGTGGTAACGAAGTCGACGCTGGCCAGACGCTGTTTCGTCTCGGCTGATCCATGCCCTTTAGCTTTCAGGTGAATGCCATGTTCGACAAAGTACTGATCGCCAACCGTGGCGAAATCGCCCTGCGTATACAGCGTGCCTGCCAGGGGTTGGGGATTAAAACCGTGGTGGTGCATTCCGAAGCCGACCGCGACGCGCAGTATGTGAAAAACGCCGATCAGGCCCTGTGCATTGGCCCTGCGGCGCCAGGCCAGAGCTATCTGAATCAGGCGGCGCTGCTGTTTGCGGCCAAGGTCAGCGGTGCTCAGGCGATCCATCCGGGCTACGGTTTTCTCTCCGAAAACGCCGGTTTTGCCGAGCGCATCGAAGCCGCCGGGCTGACGTTTATCGGCCCCAGCGCCGCCTGCATCCGCACCATGGGCGACAAGGTCGCGGCCAAGCGCGCCATGCGGGAGTCCGGCGTACCCTGCGTGCCCGGCCCCGATTCGGTAATGCCCACCGATGAGGCGAGCATCCAGGCCATTGCCCGCGACATCGGCTACCCGGTGATCGTCAAGGCCGCCGGTGGTGGCGGCGGGCGCGGCATGCGCGTGGTGAGGCAGGCACACGACCTGATCGAAGCCATCAACCTGACCCGCGAAGAAGCGCGGCTGGCGTTTGGCAATCCCGAACTGTATATCGAAAAATTCCTCGACCACCCGCGTCATGTCGAAATTCAGGTGCTCTGTGATGCCTACGGCCATGCGATCTGGCTGGGTGGCCGCGATTGTTCCTTGCAACGCCGTCACCAGAAAGTGCTGGAAGAAGCCCCTGCGCCGGGTATCGACCCGCAACTGATCGCCAGTGTGGGCGAGCGTTGCGCGGCCGCCTGCCGGCAGATCGGCTATCGCGGCGTGGGCACTTTCGAGTTTTTGTATGAAGACGGCGAGTTCTTTTTTATCGAGATGAACACCCGTTTGCAGGTCGAGCACCCGGTCACGGAAATGACCACCGGCATCGACATCGTGCAGCAGCAACTGCGCATGGCCCGGGGCGAAGTGCTGAGCTTGCGCCAGCAGGATGTGCAGCTCAACGGCCATTCGCTGGAGTGCCGGATCAACGCCGAAGACCCGCAGACTTTTATGCCCACGCCGGGGCTGGTGCAGCGCTGGGAAGTGCCGGGCGGCTTTGGTGTGCGGGTCGATTCCCATGTCACAACCGGCTACCGGGTGCCGCCTTATTACGACTCGATGGTGGCCAAGGTCATCACCCACGGCGCCACCCGAGACGAAGCCCTGGCCCGTATGCGCCTGGCCCTGGGGGAAATGTGCGTGGAAGGCATCACCACCAATATACCGCTGCATCTGGCGATTCTCGACGATCCGGGGTTCTGTGCCGGCGGCGTGGATATTCATCATCTGGAGCACTGGCTGCAGCACAGGAGTCCGACATGAGCGAGCAACCCGTGATCAGTTTGCTGGGCTCTACGGCCCTGCTGTTCGAAGCACCGGGGGCGCTGGCGCTGGTCCCGCAGCAACACCTCTGGAACCTGGCTTTACAGGCCGCGCAATGGCCCGAGATCGACGAAGCCGTGCCCGGCATGAACAACCTGATGCTCACCTTCCGCACGCCACCCCGCGACCTTGTCGGGTTGCGCGAGCGCTTGCTGCAGGCGTGGCAGCAAAGCACGCCGCTGGCGCTGGAAGGTCGCATCATCGAACTGCCGGTGGTGTACGGCGGTGAGCATGGCCCGCATATGCAGGATGTGGTTGAGCACACCGGGCTGGATATCGACACCATTGCCCATCTTCATAGCGAGCCGTTGTACCCGGTGTATGCCTTGGGCAGCCACCCCGGCTACTGCTACCTCGGTGGCATGGACGGGCGCCTGGCAACCCCGCGCCGGCAAGTGCCGGTGCTCAATATCGGCGCCGGGGCGGTGTCGATCGGTGGCGTGCAGACCGGCGTTTCGGCCTCGGCCGGCCCCAGCGGCTGGAACACCATCGGGCGTACCGAGATGGCGTTTTTCGACCCGACCCAGAACCCTCCGGCCATTCTGCGGCCGGGCGACCAATTGCGCTTTCGCATCGAGAGGATCATCCGATGATCGAGATCATTTCTGCGACTGCCCTTGCCACCGTGCAAGACACCGGTCGCTCCGGCAGCCTGGGTTACGGCGTCGGCACCAGCGGTGCGATGGACCAGTTGGCGCTGGCGGTTGGCAACCTCCTGCTGGGCAACCCCGAAGGCGCAGCCGCCATCGAAATTCCGCTGTTTCCGTTTGAGGTGCGCTTTATTCAGGACTGTGCCTTCGCCGTGACCGGCGCGGCGGGTGAGGCCACCCTGGATGGCCAGCCACTGCTGCCGTACTGGGTGATGCAAGCCCGCGAAGGCCAAGTGCTCAGCCTCGGTTATCCTACCTCCGGCAGCCGCGCCTATCTATGTTTGGCGGGTGGTATTGACGTGCCGCCTGTGCTCGGTTCACGCAGCACCCAATTGCGCGGCGAGTTTGGCGGCTTCGAAGGCCGCGCCTTGCAACAGGGCGACCGGCTGGCGGCGGCACGTCCGGGGCTGAGCGAGGGGCCGGTGGACTTCGGCGTGATTGCGCCCAGTCAGGCACTGGCCCTGCACTGCGACGGTGTGCCAGCCATGCGTGTGCTACCTGCGGCCGAATATGAATGCTTTGTTGAAGACTCGCGCAACGCCTTCTGGGCTGACGACTGGAAAATCACCGGGCAGAGCAATCGCTACGGCTATCGCCTGGAAGGCACGCCGATGGTGCCGGTCGCGCCGATTGAAATCCGCTCCCACGGCATCGTCCCCGGCGTGATTCAGGTGCCCCACGGCGGTCAGCCGATTATCCAGATGCGCGACGCCCAGCCCAGCGGTGGGTACCCGAAATTCGGCACGGTAATCGAAGCCGACCTGTGGCGATTGGGCCAGGCCCCGGTCGGCAGCAAGGTGCGCTTTATCCACTGCAGCTACCCCGAAGCACTCGACGCCCTGGACGACAATCGGCGCTACCTCGAAGAAGTCGCCCGCTTGATTGACCTTCACCGCATGGCCCCGCGCCAAGGACACTGACCCATGAGCAATGAAGAAATTCGCCAATTGGCGCGGTGGTTGAGCGAGGTCGGTCTGGGCGGTGTGGAACTGCAACGGCCGGGCGTGCAGCTGGTGCTCAAGCGCCACCTTGAAAGCGTCGCGGCGCACGAATCGATTGACTCGCCGACGCACGCCAGTCAGGTGTCGATCCGCACCCGTGGCCTGGGCCAGTTGCTGCTCAGCCACCCCGATCAGCCACAAGTGCTGATCGCAGAAGACAATCACGTGGACAAGGGCCAGATCGTGGCGCTGCTGCAAGTGGGCGACCTGCTGTTGCCCGTGCGCAGCCCTCAAGCCGGGCACATCAGCCAGGTGCTGTTGCAGCACGGCGCAACGGTGGGTTACGGCGAAGCCATCATGCAACTGGAGGTGGCGTCATGAGGATTGATTTGAACGCCGATCTGGGCGAGGGCTTCGGCCCGTGGCGCATGGGCGAAGACGAAGCACTGCTGACGCTGGTGTCCTCGGCCAACGTCGCTTGCGGTTTGCATGCCGGTGACCCGTTGATCATGGACAACACGGTGCGCATGGCCAAGGCCGGCGGCATTGATGTGGGTGCCCATGTCGGTTTCCCCGACCTGGTGGGCTTTGGCCGGCGGCAGATGAACATCGACCTCAAGGAACTCACGGCGCTGGTGGTTTACCAGCTTGGCGCGCTGGCGGGCATCGCGGCGGTCAACGGCCACCCCATGACCCATATGAGCTTTCACGGCGCGCTGGGCAATCGGGTTGCGGCGGATGCCGGGCTGGCCGGGCAGCTGGTGGCGGCGGTGGCGGCCTTCGACTCGCGGCTGATCATCAGCTCGTCGAGCAGCCGGGCGATTGAAGCGGCTGCCGACAAAAACGGCTTGCGGGTGGCCACCACCTTTCTCGCCGACCGCGCCTATGACGATGATTGCCTGCTGGTGCCACGCTCGGTCACAGGCTCGGTGATCAAGGATCCGGCGCAGGTGTTGCAGCGGGTCCGCCAGTTGCTGGAGGAGGGCACCGTCACCAGCCTCAACGGCAAGCGCCTGGCAGTGCCTGCGCACTCGATCCTGCTGCACGGCGACACCGCCGGCGCGGTGGAACTGGCGCACACCATTCGCCGCGAAATCGAGCACGGCGGCGGGCGGATTACGCCCATTTCCCGGCTATTGAGCTAGGTCATAAGCAAGGCTTATTGCCTCACAACCATTGCGTCTTGGTGACCGGACTCAGGGCTGGATAGAGTCGAAGTCACCAGCAGCCTTAACTGAACTGCCCCGCCACACAGGGAACGATTTATGCCATTTGCAGACTACAAAACCGCGCTGGTCACCGGCGCTTCTTCGGGTATTGGTGCAGCGGTTGTCGAACGTTTGTGTCAGGAAGGCGTAGAAGTCCACGCCCTGGCCCGCAGTGCCGACAAGCTGGCCGAACTGGCTGACAAGACGGGCTGTATCGCCCATGCCATCGACGTCACCGACCTGGCCGGGCTGACCGCGCTGTTTGCCCGCCAGCGCTTCGATATTGTGGTCAACAACGCCGGGGTCGACCGTCCGGGCTCCATCCTCAAGGCCGACGCCGAAGGCATCGACCTGTTGATCGACGTCAACCTGCGCGCCGTGCTGCACCTCTCGCGTCTGGCGTTGCCGGGCATGGTCGAGCGCGATTGCGGGCATATCATCAATATCAGCTCGATTGCCGCGGCCTATAACTTCGGCGGCAACTCAACCTACCACGCCACCAAGGCCGCGGTGAGCATGCTCTCAAAGCAACTGCGCATCGATGCGTTCGGCAAGCGCGTACGGGTCACCGAAATCTGCCCGGGGCGGGTGTCGACCGACATCTTTGCTCATGTGCATGGCGACTCCGAAGCCACCTACAAGCGCTTTGTCGAAGGCTTCGAATTGCCCCAGGCCAAGGACATCGCCGATGCCATTGCCTTCGCCATTGCCGCGCCGGTTGCGGTGAATATCGGCCATATGGAAATCACCCCCACCCTGCAAGTGCCCGGCGGCCTGTCCACCGCGCGCCCCGAGGACTACCAGGGTTAAGGCTGCACCCCCAAAACAGAACGGAATCATCCGTCGTTGCCGTACCTGCGTCAGGGTTGAAACTGACGTTTTTTTTCTGCCCTCATCCCACTGTCGATGGGGAATGACCATGACGCATGACTTCGATTTGGCCGCGGTGCTGCGAGGCGAATACGCCGAGCTGATCGTCAAGGGCATCGAAACAACCCTGCAGCTGGCGCTGTATGCCTGGCTGCTGGCAATGACGCTGGCGCTGGTGCTGGTCACCGTGCGCCTGACCGGCAATAAAATCGCCGACCGCCTGGTGGCGGCGTATGTGTCTTACCACCGCAATGTGCCGACCCTGGTGCAGTTGATGATGTGGTATTTCGGCGTGCCCAACCTGCTCAGCGAATCCACCCAGATGGCGCTGGCCAACTACAACACCGAGTTCCTGTTTTCGGTGATTGCCCTGGGGCTGTGCCAGGCCGCGTACTTTTGCGAGGACATCCGCAGCGGCCTGCGCGCCATTCCCGGTGGCCAGACCGAAGCCTCCCGCGCGCTGGGGCTGGGCTATATCCGCTCGATGCGCTACGTGATCCTGCCCCAGGGTGTGCGCAACTGCCTGCCTTCACTGATTAACCACACCGTGTTGCTGTTCAAGAACACCAGCCTGGCCATGGCCATCGGCGTGGTGGAGCTGACCTACGCCACCCGCGAAGTCGAGAACTACACCTTCCGCGCGTTCGAGTCTTATCTGGTTGCCACCGTGGTGTATCTGGTTTTTTCACTGCTGTTGATGGGCGGCGGCGCACTGCTGGCTCGCCACTTCAACAAAGCGTTGGCGAGGTAAACGGCCATGTTCGATATTGTTTCTATCCTGCAGAACAACTGGACGCTGTTTCTGATCGGCCAATACCCCCACGGGCCGTTGGGCGGGTTGGCCAATACGCTGATTCTGGCGGTGCTGGCCCTGGTTCTGGCGTTCCCCTGCGGCCTGTTGCTGGCGCTGGCGCGGGTGTCTCCCTGGAAAGGCCTGCGCTGGGCGGCGACCGTCTGGGTTTATGTGCTGCGCGGCATCCCGCTGCTGATGGTGATTTTCTGGACCTACTTTCTGGTGCCCTTGCTTCTGGGCCACAACATCACCGGTTTCATGACCATGCTCTGCACCCTGGTGATCTACCAGAGTGCCTACCTGTGCGAAATCATTCGCGGCGGCATCCAGGCCCTGCCAGCGGGGCAGTACGAAGCCTCGCGGGCCCTGGGCTTTGGCTATATGCGCACCACGATCTGGGTGATCTTGCCGCAGGCCTTGTACAACACGCTGCCCAGCCTGATCAGCCAGTTTATTTCGATCATCAAGGAAACCTCCCTGGGCTATGTGATCAACGTCCAGGAACTGACCTTCGCCGCCAACCAGGTCAATAACCAGCTGCTGACCAAACCGTTCCAGGTGTTCCTGATCCTGGCGGTGATCTATTACCTGCTGTGCTTCGGCCTGACCCAACTGGCCGGCTGGGTGGAGCGCCGCATCGCCCGCAAGCGCCTGGGTTCGGGGGTGCAAACCGTAACGCCCGGCGCCGTACTGGCTACTGATAATTGAAGAGGGCTGCGTCCATGCATCCGATGATCATGTTTTCCAATATCAACAAGTGGTACGGCGACTATCACGCCCTCACGGACATCACCGCCGAGGTCAAGCCGGGTGAAGTGGTGGTGCTGTGCGGGCCTTCGGGCTCCGGCAAGTCGACCCTGATCCGCACCGTCAACCGCCTGGAAGACATCCAGAAAGGCCAGATTCTGTTCGATGGCCAGGATGTCAGCGGCACCGATGCCAACCTCAACCGCCTGCGCAGCCGGGTGGGGTTTGTGTTTCAGAGTTTCAACCTGTTCCCGCACTTATCGGTGCTGGAAAACATCATTCTGGCGCCGACCAAACTGCGCAACCTTAAGGGTGCGGCAGCTCGCGAACAGGCCATGCAATTGCTCGACCGCGTGGGCCTGGCACACAAGGCCGGGGCCTATCCGGCGCAGTTGTCCGGTGGCCAGCAACAGCGGGTGGCGATTGCCCGGGCGTTGGCGATGGAGCCGCCGGTGATGTTGTTTGATGAGCCCACCAGCGCCCTGGACCCGGAAATGGTCGGTGAAGTGCTGAGCGTGATGAAAGGCCTGGCCAAGGACGGCATGACCATGATGTGCGTGACCCACGAGATGAATTTTGCCCGTGAAGTGGCCGATACCATCTGGTTTATGGACGCGGGGCAAATCCTGCAAAAGAGCGCCCCCGAAGCGTTTTTCAATCAGCCGTCGCATCCACGGGCGCAGCGTTTTATCGCTGACCTGCGGGCGCATTGAACGTTGTTCCTTTGAGGAGTGTTGTTATGGCGATAAAGCAACTGTTGGCCACGCTGGCGCTAAGTACCCTGACCTGCGCAATGGCCCAGGCCGATCAATTGAGCGACGTGATGAGCAAAAAATCCCTGGACTGCGGCGTGTATGCCGACGTGCCGCCGTTCTCCGCGCCGGACCCGGTTAGCCGCGAGCTGGTGGGCATGGACGTGGACCTGTGTAAGGCCCTGGCCAAGACCCTTGGCGTGGAGCTGCAGCTCAAGCCGATGTCGGTGGAAGCGCGCATTGCCGAAGTGAAAATGGGCCGCGTGGATGTGATCTTCGCCAATCTGGCCTACACCAAGACCCGTGCCGACCAGATCCAGTTCAGCGACCCGTACTACATCGCCAAGGAGACCCTGGTGGTGCGTGCGGTCAATGCCGACCAGCCGAAAAGCTTTTTCAAGGACAAACGCATCAGCTCCACCAAGGGCTCGACTTCCGAACAGTCGATCCGCATCGCCGGCGCCAACCCGGTGACCTTCCAGGATACGGGCTCGGCCTATATGGCCTTGCAGCAGAACAAGGTAGTGGGGCTGGTGACCAACACCATGACCGCGATCAAACTGGTTAACCAGGCCGGGGAGAGTGGTGTGCAACTGGCGCTGGCCAAGGAGCCGATGGCCCTGGAGCCGATTGGCGCGGGCATGCGCCTGGGCGAGCCGGCGTTTTTGAATAAGGTCAATGAAGCGCTGGCGAGCATGGAAGCGTCGGGTGAAATCGATGCGATCTGGGATCGCTGGATTGGCCCGAATACCCCTTACAAGATGGTGCGTGAAGACAAGGTGCAGTCGCTGGCGGATTTGAAATTTGATCCGCTGCCTTGAGGTTTATCTGTACGCCGCATTGTTGTAGGAGCTGGCTTGCCTGCGATACAGACACTACGGTCTATCAGGTGGATCACTGTGATGCCATCGCGAGCAAGCCCGCTCCCACAGGATGGGCACTGTAAAGTTGGGTAAACCTTTGCTTCAGGCCTGACCGGCACTGGTATAAGGGCGACGTTTTTTCCCTGTTGAAAATGAGCGTTCGGTCATGAAATTGAAGTCTGTTGTTAAAGCACTGGTTGTAGCGGTTGCGGTATCGGCCTTGTCAGGCTGCTGGATGTTTATGCCGCCAGGCGGCGGTGGCGGTGGCGGCGGTCATGGCGGCGGTGGTCAGCACGGCGGCCAGCGCTGATCGGGTGAGTCGCATTATTGTGGGAGCGGGCTTGCTCGCGATGGCATCGACGCGGTTTAACCAAACACCGCATCGCTTGCATCGCAGGCAAGCCAGTTCCCACAGGATGCCATTACAACTCCAGCTTGTAGCCCACGCCATACAAAGACTGGATCGGGTCATGCCCCGGGCTGGCCTGGGCCAGTTTGCGCCGCAGGTTGCGGATGTGGCTGTCCACCGTGCGGTCGGTGACCACGCGGTGGTCGGAGTAAAGTTTGTCCAGTAACTGGTCACGGGAAAATACCCGCCCCGGGGCGCGGGCGAAGGTGTTGAGCAGGCGCAGTTCCACCGGTGTCAGGTCCAGCGCCACGCCATCGAACGAGGCGCGATACTGCGCTTCGTCGATCTGCAGGCGGGCCTGGGCTATCTGCTCTAACTGCGGGCTGCGACGCAAGATGGCCTTGACCCGGGCCACCACTTCACGCGGGCTGAACGGCTTGCAGATATAGTCGTCGGCACCCAGGTCCAGCCCCAGCAGGCGGTCCACTTCTTCGACGCGGGCGGTGATCATGATCACCGGTATTGCGCTGAAACCGCGCAGCTCCCTGCAGATGTCCAGGCCATCGCGGCCGGGTAGCATCAGGTCGAGCAGGATCAACCTCGGCGCATGGCTGCGCACCCACGGTACCACCTCCAAGCCGTTGTCCAGGCAATGCACGGCGTACCCGGCAAGGCTCAGGTAGTCGTGCATCAATGCGGCCAGTTTGGGTTCATCTTCAACAATCAGAATAGTGTCCATGGTTTACACCTTGCGCGGCAGGCGCAGGCTAAGCCACAGGCCGCCCAGGGGTGAGTGGTCGGCTGTCAGGCTGCCGCCGTGGGCCAGCACGATGCTGTGACAGATCGCCAGCCCCAGCCCGGCGCCGCCACTGGCACGGTTGCGCGAGGCTTCGCCGCGATAGAAACGCTCGAACAGACGCGGCAATTGCTGCGGGTCGACGCCGGGGCCGGAGTCCATCAGGCTGACCAGAATGTTTTCATCCTCAAGGGAAGCGCTGATCAACAGCAGGCCGCCAGCATCGGTATAGCGCACGGCGTTTTCCAGCAAGTTGCCAAACAGCTGTTGCAGGCGCTTGGCATCAGCCTCCAGCAGCAGCGGGCCAGTTGGCAGTCGCAACTCGACCCTCAACCCGGCTGCGTTGCAGCGTTCCTGATACATGGCCACCGAGGTCTGCAACAGGTCGTTGAGGTCACACTGGCTTTTACGGTAGGTGAGGGCGCCGACATCGGCCAATGACAGCTCATACAGGTCGTCCACCAGTTTGCTGAGCATGCCGACTTCGCCCTGCAGGGATTTCATCGAGCTGTGGTCGAGGGTGCGCACACCGTCCTCGATGGCCTCCAGTTCACCGCGCAGAATCGACAACGGTGTACGCAGTTCGTGGGACACATCGGCCATAAATTCGCGGCGCATTTTTTCGTTGCGCTCAAGGGTGTAGGCCAACTGGTTGAAGTCGCGGGCCAGTTGGCCGACTTCGTCATTGGACGAGACCGCCACCCGGTTGCTGTATTCCCCGGTGGCCAGTTTGTGGGTGGCAGCGGCCACGCGCTTGACCGGATCGAGCAGGGTGCGGGCAATCCACCAGGCAATCAGCATGGCCAGCAGCAGCGACACAAAACCCATCGCCAGGCTGGTTTGCAGTTGGTATTGCTGGAAGCGTGAACCACCCGCCTCGGTCACGCTTTGAAACGGCGTAACGGCCAGCCAGCCCACGAGTTTGCCGTCCACTTCAATAGGGCGCAGCAGGGCGTCATCGGCAATGGACGGGTAGCCCGTCACGCGTTTTTTGTCCTGATCAAGCAGGGCGATGCGAAACAGTGCGCCGGTCAGGTCGGAGGCGGAAGGGATACGCAAGTCATGGATCGTCGGCTCATCGGTGTGATCAGGGCGCATGATTTCAAACCAGCGGTCAGGCTTGTTACGCAAAAACTCCCAGCTGCCCTCGCGCTCATAAGCACTGGCCAGACGCGGCAACACCGGCGCCATGCGCTCCAGCGCCTGTTCGTTGAGGTAGCCGAGAAAGCCCCGGGTGAAACTCCAGCTGGTGGCCAGGCCCATGCTCAGGATCACAAACAGCACGCTGGCCAGAACGGCGATAAACAGTTTGGTGGAGATACTCAGTTTCATCGGCTCGGCTTACTGGCGAAATGGCCTGCTCATTTAGGCCCTGCGCCGGGGAAGATTCAAGGCTTGCGGGCAATCTTCAATTTTCCTGCACATTTGCCTCGCACCATGGCATCAGCCAACTGTCTTGTAGAGGCCGCCATGTCGATCAAACTGTTTACCAAATCCCTGGTAACCGCCGCTGTTGTTGTGTCCTTGCTGGTTCTTTTTGTGCTGAGCGGCTGCTCGGCAGGGGACTCCGCTCCTGTAGCCGAAAAACCCAAGGTGTCAGTGCTGACTGTGCAACCCCAGCGTCAGGCATTGACCGCCGAGCTGGCCGGTCGTACCCAGGCCTTTATGGTTGCCCAGATTCGCCCGCAGGTGGGCGGCATCGTGCAGCAGCGTTTGTTTGTCGAAGGTGCCGAGGTCAAGGCCGGGCAGGGGCTGTATCAAATTGACGCGGCGCCGTACAAGGCCGCCCTGGCGCAGATGCAAGCCACCGCCGCCAAGGCCCGTGCCACGCTCAAGTCGGCGCAGTCCACCGCCCGGCGCGATGCGCAGTTGGCGAAAATTGATGCCATCAGCCAGCAAGACAACGAAGACGCCCAGGTCGCGCTGCAAGCGGCCCAAGCCGATGTGCAAGTGGCGCTGGCCGATGTCGAAACCGCACGTATCAACCTGGCTTATACGCGGATCAGTTCGCCGCTCAGTGGCCGCATTGAAACCTCGACAGTGACCCCCGGCGCACTGGTGGTCGCCAGCCAGGACACCGCGCTGACCACCGTGCAGCAACTGGACCCGATCTATGTTGACGTGACGCAATCGACCACCGAGCTGCTGCGTCTCAAGCGCGACCTGGCCAGCGGGGCCCTGCAGGGCAGCAGTGCGATTGAGGCGCCGGTACTGCTCAAGCTGGATGATGGCAGCACCTATAACCACGCTGGCAGCCTCAAGGTCAGTGGCGTAACGGTGACTGAAGGCACCGGCACCGTCACCTTGCGTGCCGTGTTCCCCAACCCGGATCACCTGTTGTTGCCCGGCATGTATGTACGCGCCGTGCTGGACCAGGCTACCGATGACAAGGCCATCCTGATCCCGCAAAAGGCCGTGACCCGCAGCGCCAGTGGCGTGACCTCGGTGCTGGTGGTGGTCGACGGCAAGGTCGAGCAGCGCGTGGTGAGCATTGACCGTGCCGTGGGCAATCAGTGGTGGGTGACCGCCGGCCTGAATGCCGGTGACCAGGTGATTGTCGAAGGCGGGCAGAAGGTTCGGGTGGGTAACGAAGTCCTGGCGCAGAACAGCGAAACCCGGCCGTTGCCGACCCGTGCCGCACCCACTGCCATTGCGCAGGAGGGTTGAGCATGGCGCGTTTCTTTATTGATCGACCGATTTTCGCCTGGGTGATTGCCATCGTGATCATGCTGGCAGGGGCCATGTCGATCACCCAGTTGCCCCTTGAGCAATACCCGGATATTGCTCCGCCCACGGTGAAAATCGCCGCCACCTACACCGGCGCATCGGCCAAAACGGTAGAGGACTCGGTGACCCAGGTTATCGAGCAGCAAATGACCGGCATCGACAAACTGACCTATATGTCGGCCTCCAGCAGTTCGGCGGGTAGCGCCAGTATCAACCTCACTTTTGAGGCCGGTACTGACCCCGACGTAGCGCAGATGCAGGTGCAGAACAAACTCCAACAGGTGGAATCACGCCTGCCGGCATCGGTGCAAAGTGAAGGCCTGACCGTGACCAAGGGCGGCTCGGACTTCCTGATGATTGCGGCCCTGGCGTCGGATAACCCGAGCGTTACCGGCACCCAGATCGGCGATTATATTTCCAGCACCTTGCTCGACTCCATCAGCCGTATCGATGGCGTGGGCGAGGTCAAGACGCTCGGCTCGGGTTATGCCATGCGCATCTGGCTGGACCCGGCGCTGCTGCAAAAATACGCCCTTATGCCTTCTGACGTGACCAGCGCCCTGGAGGCGCAAAACACCGAGGTGTCGGCCGGGCAGTTGGGTGCTTTGCCTGCCGTGGCCAGCCAGCAACTCAATGCCACCATCAGTGCGCGCAGCAAACTGCAAACCGCCGAAGAGTTTCGCAATGTGGTGGTCAAGTCCACCAGCACCGGTGCCGTGGTGTTGCTCGGTGATGTGGCCACGGTGGAGCTGGGCAGTGACAGTTATGACGTCAATTCGGCCCTTAACGGCAAACCCGCTGCGGCCATGGGCGTGCAACTGGCCACGGGCGCCAATGCGTTGCAGGTCGGTGAAGCGGTCAAGGCCAAGCTTGCCGAACTGGAGCCGTACTACCCGAGCGAAATGCAGCTCAAGAACGTGATTGCCTACGACACCACGCCCTTTGTCAGCCTGTCCATCGAAGAGGTGGTCAAGTCCCTGGGCGAGGCCATCGTGCTGGTGGTGCTGATCATGTTCTTGTTCCTGCAGAATTTCCGCGCCACGCTGATCCCCGCGATCACTGTGCCGGTGGTGTTGCTGGGTACCTTCGGGGTGCTGGCGGTGTTTGGCTATTCGATCAATACCCTGACCATGTTTGCGATGGTCCTGGCCATCGGCCTGTTGGTGGATGACGCCATTGTGGTGGTGGAAAACGTCGAGCGGGTGATGAGCGAAAAGGGCCTGTCGCCCCTTGAAGCCACGCGTCAGTCGATGGACGAGATCACCAGCGCGCTGATCGGCATCGCCCTGGTGCTGAGCGCGGTGTTTATTCCCATGGCGTTTTTCAGTGGTTCCACGGGGATTATCTACCGACAGTTTTCCGTGACGATTGTGTCGGCCATGGTGCTGTCGGTGCTGGTGGCCATGACCCTGACCCCGGCTTTGTGCGCAACGTTGCTCAAACCGGTTGACGGTAAGGGCCACGGCCCGCAGAGCGGTTTTTTTGGCTGGTTCAACCGTAGTTTCGAGCGCAGTGCCGCGGCTTATGAAAAGCTGGTGGGCGGCATTTTGCGCCGGGGCGGGCGCAGCCTGGTGATCTATGCGCTGGTGGTTGCGGCCATGGCGGTGGGCTACGCCAAGTTGCCCACCTCGTTTTTGCCCGATGAAGACCAGGGCATCCTTATGGCGCAGGTGCAATTGCCGGTAGGCGCCACCGACGATCGCACCCAGGCGGTGCTCAAGCAGTTCGAGAGCTACATGCTTGAGCAACCAGAGGTTGAGGCGATGATCAGTATTTCCGGGCTGGGCATGGGCGGAAACAGCCAGAACTCGGCGCGGGCTTTTATCCGTCTCAAGGACTGGAGCGAACGCAGCGGTGCCGGGCAGGATTCGGCCTCTATCGCACAGCGTGCCACCCGTGCGCTGTCGAGCATTGGCGATGCCAATGTGTTTGTCATGCAACCGCCTGCCGTGCGTGGGCTCGGGCAGAGCTCGGGGTTTGACCTGCAACTCAAGGACCTCGCCGGGCTGGGGCACGAAGCCCTGGTGGCTGCCCGCGAGCAGTTTATCCAGTTGGCCAGCCAGGACCCGCGCCTGCAGGGCGTGCGCAGCAACGGCCTGGACGACACGCCGCAACTCAAGGTCAGCATCGATGACCGCAAGGCCGGGGCGCTGAGCCTGACCACCAGCGATATCAACGCCACCTTGTCCACTGCCCTGGGCGGTACTTACGTCAATGATTTCCTCAATCAGGGCCGGGTGAAAAAGGTCTATGTGCAGGGCGAGGCCTCGGCGCGCATGCAGGCGGCCGATCTGGACCACTGGTTTGTGCGCAACAGCAACGATGAAATGGTGCCGTTCTCGTCGTTCGCCAGCAGTTCGTGGAGCTATGGCTCGCCGCTGCTGGAACGCTACAACGGCAGCTCCTCGCTGGAAGTGGTGGGCGATCCGGCACCGGGTGTGAGCTCCGGGGTGGCGATGGACGCTGTGGAGTCGATCATCAAGCAACTGCCCGAAGGCATCAGCTATGAATGGACGGGGCAGTCCTATCAACTGCGTCTGTCTGGCTCGCAGGCGCCGTTGCTGTACGGGATTTCAGTGCTGTTTGTGTTCCTGTGTCTGGCGGCGCTGTACGAGAGCTGGTCGGTACCGTTCTCGGTGATGCTGGTGGTGCCGTTGGGCGTGGTGGGTGCGGTGCTGGCCACCCGTTTCAGCGGGTTGAGCAATGACGTGTACTTCCAGGTCGGGCTGTTGACCACCGTGGGGCTGGCGGCGAAAAACGCCATTTTGATCGTCGAATTCGCCAAGCACCTGCAAGAGCAGGGCAACAGCCTGGTGGACGCCACCCTGATCGCCGTGCGCCAGCGGTTGCGGCCGATTTTGATGACCTCGCTGGCCTTTATGTTTGGCGTGTTGCCGCTGGCCATTAGTTCCGGCGCAGGTTCGGCCGGGCGCCAGGCCATCGGTACCGGCGTGCTGGGCGGCATGTTCAGCGCCACGGTACTGGGGATCTTCTTTGTGCCGCTGTTTTTCGTGATGATCCGCCGCCGTTTCAGTCGTGTACCGCAGGCGCAGGCATCCACCACCACTGACCGTACAGGTGAAGCATGAGTCGCTTTCATTGGCCGCTGCTGGCCGTTTTCGCGCTGCTGGGCGGCTGTATCAATCTGGCGCCTGAGTACCAGCGCCCGCAAGCACCGGTAGCCGCACAATGGTTGCCGGGCACCGCTACGCCCAAAGGGCAGGTGGCGGCCGATATTCAATGGCAGCAGTTTTTCACCGATCCGCGCCTGGCGCAGTTGCAGACCCTGGCCCTGGCCAATAACCGCGACCTGCGCCTGGCCAGCCTGAATATCGAAAAGGCCCAGGCGCAATACCGGATCCAGCGGGCGGCGTCGTTTCCGGGAATCGACGCCAGTGTCAGCGGCAGTTCCAGCCGGGCCAACAGCAGCACCAGTCACAGCTACAGCGCCGAACTGGGACTGAGCAGCTACGAAGTGGATGTGTTCGGTCGGGTCAAAAACCTTCAGGACGAAGCACTGCAAGCCTATCTGGCGCTGACCGAAACCCGGCGCAGCACCCAGATCAGTCTGGTCGCCGAAGTGGGCACCGCGTGGCTGACGTTGGCGGCGGACAATGAGCGTCTGAAGTTGGCGCAAGAGACGCTGGCCAGCCAGCAGTCCACCTATGAGCTGACCCAGCGCAGCCATGGTTTGGGCGGTTCATCGGGGCTGGCGGTGTCTGAGGCGCAAACTACCGTGGAATCGGCGCGGGTCGATGTAGCCGAGTACGCCAGCCAGGTGCTGCAAGATCAGAATGCGTTGCGCCTGCTGGTGGGCAGCGACATCCCGGACACTCTGTTGCCGGGTGAAAGCCTGGAGTCAGCGGCGATGCTGGTACAAGTGCCCGCCGAGTTGCCGTCCACCTTGTTGCAGCGCCGTCCGGACGTACTGGCCGCCGAGCACACCCTGCAGTCGGCCAATATCGATATCGGCGCGGCGCGGGCGGCGTTTTTTCCCAGCATTACCCTGACTGCCGGTGCAGGTTCGGCCAGCACCAGCCTGTCGAGCCTGTTCAAGGCCGGCAGCGGTGCCTGGAGCTTTGCCCCGAGTATCAGCCTGCCGATCTTCGACGCCGGCAGCAATCGAGCTACGCTGGATTCGGCCAAGGTGGAACGCGAGATCCAGGTGCAGACCTATCAGCAGACCCTGCAGACCGCGTTCAAGGAAGTCGCCGATGCACTGGCGGTACGCAGCACCCTGGACCAGCGCCTGGCGGCGCAGCAGGCATTGACCGATGCCAGTCGTAAAAGCTACGAGCTGTCTGATGCGCTGTACCGTGGCGGTTCGCAGAGCTTCCTTGAGGCTCTGGTGTCGCAGCGCTCGCTGTACAGCGCCGAGCAGGACCTGATTACCCTGCGTCTGGCCGAGCAGAGCAACCGGGTGACCTTGTACAAGGTGTTGGGGGGTGGTTGGAACTGAGCGCAGGAATGCGCACAAAACCTGTAGCCGGATCACGCTTGCACCTGTAGCAGCTGACGAGTAGAGCGAGGCTGCGTCCGGCTGCGTAGCAGTCGTAAACCAGACACATGCGGTGTGCCAGTTGGACCCGACTCCCGGGCTTTACGGCCGCTGCGCAGCCGGACGCAGCCTCGCTCCGCGAGTCAGCTGCTACAACGAGCTCTTGATCGGCAACAGAGCATCTACAGGCTTTTAAAACCGGATCTTTCATTAACAAGGAGCTGTCATGATTCCCCTCCAAACCTTGCGCCGACTCTTACTCGGCACCAGCGTGCTACTCATGCAATTGCCCGCACTGGCCCACGCCGAACCGCCCATCGCAGTGTTGCCAGTGGTCAAACCCGCCATCAGTTGCGCGGCGCTGACCCAGGTTGATCTGCAGGCTATCGGCGGCAAGGGCAGCCAGGTGCTGTCGGCCAGCGAAATCACCAGCAATGGCGTTACCGCCTGTGAAGTGCAGGGTACGCTGGCACCGAGTATCGGTTTCAAAGTCCAGCTGCCCACTCACACCTGGACCCAGCGTTATCTGCAAGTGGGTTGCGGCGGGCTGTGCGGGCGGATTTCGTTGCAGGTGGGCGCGGCTGAAGGCTGTGCGCCACTGAACAGCGGCGGCTTTGTACTGGCCGCGACCGATATGGGCCACGAGGGCATGGACAACAGCTGGGGCAACGATGCACAAAAACGCGCGGACTTTGCCCATCGCGGCGTCCACTTGACGGCACTGGCCGCCAAGCAACTGATTGGCGCCTATTACGGCCAGCAACCTGCATACGCCTATTTCACCGGCTGCTCCGATGGCGGGCGCGAAGCCCTGATCGAAGCCCAGCGCTATCCCGATGACTTCAACGGCATCATCGCCGGGGCGCCGGCATTGAATTTTCTGGTGCAGAATGCGATTTATCACGCCTGGCAGGCCCACGCCAATCAGGACGAGCAGGGCAAGGCGATTCTGATTGCCTCGCGCCTGCCGATCCTGCACAAGGCCGTGTTGCAACAGTGCGATGCGCTGGACGGTCAGGTCGATGGCCTGATCAGCGACCCGCGGGCCTGCCGCTTTGACCCCGCCACCGTGCAGTGCAAGGCCTCGGCGACCGACACCTCGGACTGCCTGAGCGCCAGGGAAGTCGAGGCGGCCCGACGCCTGTATGACGGCCCGCATGACCCGGCCACCGGTGAGCGCCTGACCATTGGCGGGCCGCAGCCGGGGTCCGAACTGGCCTGGGCCGGGGTGTTTGTGCCGGACAGTGTCGATCAGCCAATCAACAGTGAAAAAATGGCGCTGGATGTATTGCGCAATCTGGCCTTCGAACACAACCCGGGAGCGGATTACAGCCTGGCAGACGTGAAGTTTGATCGCAGCACCCTGGATCAATTGCGCGCCCTGCACCCGTTGTATGACGCCACCAACCCGGATCTGTCGGCATTCGCAGACCGCGGCGGCAAGCTGATCTTGTGGCACGGCTGGGCCGACCAGCATATCTCGCCCCTGAACACCATCGCCTACCACCAGGCGGTGCAGGTGCAGATGGGCCAGTCGAAGGCCGAGTCCTTCGAGCGGCTTTACCTGTTGCCGGGGGTTTACCACTGTGGCGGCGGTGAAGGTCCGAGCCTGCTGGACCTGCTGACGCCGATGATGTCATGGGTCGAAAAGGGCCAGGCCCCGGCCGCCATCGTGACTTTGCAGGCCAGCAGCAAGCAGGCGGGTGCCAGCGAGTTTGGCGCACCGACCAATCTGCCGGGCCAGGCAACGGCAGACAAAAAGCCGTCAATGGCGGCGCCCCGGCCTGTCACGCACGACCCTGCCAACGAGGGGCGCACCCGCCTGGTGTTCCCGTACCCGGATGTGGCGGTGTATGACGGCAAGGGCGAGGTGAAATCGGCTGACAGTTATGTGCGCAGCCAGAGCGCGGTAGATGAGAAAACCCCGCAGTGGCTGGGTTCGGACTTTTTCACCCCCTATGCACCGCTGCAACGCTGAGGGCTTCAGCCTTCGGCACTGCGGGCCAGGCTCTGGATGACCTGGGTGAGGGTGTCATCCGATAACGGCACATCACTGCGGCGTGCCTGACGATACTCACTGGGGGTACAGCCCGCGTATTGCTTGAATGCGCGGGCAAAGTAGGAGGGGTCTTTGAACCCCACTTCATAGCCGATGCTGGTGATGGGCATCTGGCTGTTGTCGAGCAGGTCCTTGGCGCTTTCCATGCGTTTGCCCAGCACATAGTCCATAAAGCCCAGGCCATAGACTTCCTTGAACAGGCGGCTGAAACGAAAGGTGGTCATGCTGCAGCGCCTGGCCAGGTCTTTCTGGTCGATGCTTTCGCAGTAATGCTGGTCGATGTACTGCAACACGTTGTGCAGGGCGTTGTGCTTTTGATGGTCGGTGGTCAGGCGGATGCTGTCGGGCAGTGCGGGGCCATGCTCGATCGGCAATGTCTTGTTGCTGTTGCCAGCGGCACTTCGCAGGATGCACAACTGCTCAAGGGCGCTCAGGTAGCGGCTGATCTCGGCAGCACTCAGGGGCAGTACCACATATTCCCAGACCCGCGAACGCATGGCCCAGACCGCGAGTTCTTCGGAGTGCTGTACGGTAAACATGGTGATCGGGATGGAGGGGGACTTGAATTTGATCTCCTGCAACAGATTGAGCCCCGACAGGTCGGGGCAGTCAAAATGCATGCAAATCATGTCTGGCGCCGGCTCGCGGTGCTTGTTGGCCCAGGCCCGGGGGGTGTCCAGCAGGCAGTGGCAGGTAGCGCGAAAGGGCAGCATCAGTTCTTCAGTGGATTGATTGCGGGTAAGGTCGAACCACAGCAGATGAGGTTTTTTGACAGCTTCAGATTTCATTCACGTGATCCTTTCTTGTGCAATGCGCTGTCGGGTTAAAGTTTCGAATCATTATCGCCGTGCCGCTTGAAGTTCACTTTCAATTGGATCCGATAATGCTGTTTTAATACCTGGTTACTGCAAAAAAATCCTGCTGTTCGACAATAAACTCCTAACTGCTCTTGTCACCGCTGGCTAGCCTTGAATCAGGCGGTGCATTAAGTAATCGCTTTGGGCAAGCCACTCAAATGAGGTGAACAACATGAACTTGCAAACCATTCAAACTTCCGTCCAGGCCTTCATCCATGATGAAGACGGCCTGACCATTGTCGAGTATGCCGTGGCCGGTGGCCTGATAACCCTGGGGGCGGTGGCGGCATTTGTCACCCTGGGCGGCAACGTCAAGGACGCCATCACCAGCCTGGGCTGTGCGGTCAAGGGGCTTGCCTGCTGATGTGCGGCTAGCGATCATTGGGGCCTGGCTCCTGTTTGCAGTTGTTGGCTGCCGATGTGCAGCGCCAATGATACGAACCTGTACACAAGTATTGCCGTTGCTTTGAGGTTGTGAAGATTAAATCCTGCTATGAAACCCCCGGCTTAGTCTGTTGCGCTATACGTCCCCTCTAGCGCAGCACCCTTAAGCCGGTTTTTTTATGCCTGATTAGTTGAAGTACGGCCAGCATATAAAGCGGGTGTTAATGGCAGTCAGGTTGTCTTGTTTGTGGCTGCTTTAACTCTTTTCAGTGTTGGCAATAAAGTCCTAACAGTTAGCAAAAATCTCCTAACCCTTAAATAGTGCACTGGCTAAGATTCAATTAAGCAGTGCAATTGGCCCTGCTTCTTAATATCAAACATTGAGTGAGGTGGACGAAATGAGCCTGCAATCAATCAAGACTTCAGTAGTGAAGTTCATCAACGACGAAGATGGCCTGACCATTGTGGAATATGCAGTGGCAGGCGGGCTGATAACCCTGGGCGCTGTCGCCGCGTTTATCACCCTGGGTGGCAATGTGAAAACAGCGATTACCAGTCTGGGATGTGCTGTGAAGGGCACTGTCTGCTAACACGATGTCTCCTGTTGAGGGTGCAGCCATGAGCGAGGTACAGATTGTTGCTGTTGCGTTGCTGTCAGGGCTGCTGGGAGTTGCGGTGGTGAGCGATCTTCGCCGTCACCGCATTCCCAATCTTCTGGTTTTGCTGGGGCTGGTGCTGGGCCTGGTCGGCCAGGCCTGGGCCGCAGGTTTTATCGGGTTGGGGCATTCGCTGCTGGGCATGCTGATCGGCTTCGGGGTTTTCCTGCCCATGTACGCCGCTGGCGGGATGGCCGCCGGGGACGTCAAGTTAATGGCTATGGCCGGCGCCTTTTTAACCCCCCATGACGCCCTCTGGGCTGCGTTTTTCAGCCTGATTGCGGGTGGCGCATGCGGATTGCTGATCGTGCTGGTGCGCGGTCAGGCAGTGCAGACCCTGGGGCGCTACTGGTTGATGCTCAAGGCCCGGGCCTACTTTTCCCCCCAGGCTGATGAAGTGGCCGGTAAGCCTTTCCCTTATTCGGTCGCAGTTTTGCTTGGCACCTTGGCCAGTGTCTTTTGGCTGCCCTTGGGCCATTAGTTCAGGAGAACACCATGTACGCCATCAGCAGCAACCGTGTTTCTCTCGATGAGCGCGAAGCGGTACAGCAACTGGCTCCACAACCACGCACAATCCTTGAAACCGGGTTGGCGGACAATTTTCTCGGTGATCTGGTATGCAAGCATTTATACGATGCGGGTGTGCTGGACATGGTGCAACTGGTGGCGCGACTGGCGCTCACCGGTGCGGTGATGGAAGAAATCCTCACGTTCCTGCGCAAGGACCGTCGCGTTGAAGTACTGGGTCAGGCCGGGGGGCAGGCCATGCGCTACGGCTTGACCGAACGCGGCCGCAACAGTGCCCGCGATGCCCTGGCCCGCAGTGGCTATATAGGTGCAGCGCCTTACCCGGTGAGTGCCTACCGCTCGCTGCTCAAGCTGCAGACCATTCACCACGGTCGTATCAGCGCCCATGACATGCACCACTGCTTCGGTTCGATGGTGCTGGCGCAAACCATGCTCGATCAACTGGGTGTTGCCCTTAACTCCGGGCGCGCCATCATGATTTACGGGCCTGCGGGCACCGGCAAGACCTATGTCAGCAGTCGGCTGATCCGCTTGTTTGCCGAAGCGATCTGGGTGCCCCATGCCATCGCCATCAATGAATCGGTGATCGAGATCTATGACCCTCAGGTACACAAGCGCCTGGGCGATGACGAACATCAAAACGGCTTGATGCTCAATGAGGGCATAGACCGTCGCCTGCTGTGCTGCGAACGGCCGATCGTGATCACCGGCGGTGAACTGACGATGGAGCAACTGGATGTGCGGTATGACCCTTATGCCCGTCAGTACCAGGCACCGTTGCAACTCAAGGCCAGTAACGGCCTGCTGATCATCGACGATCTGGGCCGTCAGCGCATGACCCCGGGCGAGTTGTTGAACCGCTGGATTGTGCCTATGGAGGAGAGACGCGACTTCCTCAACCTGGGCGGCGGGCGCCATTGCGAGCTGCCGTTTGACCTGATCCTGGTGTTCTCCACCAACCTCAACCCGCTGGAGCTGGCAGACGAAGCGTTTTTGCGGCGCATTGGCTACAAGCTGCAATTTGGTTACCTCAAGCCTGGCGAATACGAACGAATCTGGATTCAAGAGACGCAGCGGTTGGGCATTGCCTATGACCCGATGTTGCTCAGTTTTGTGCTGCACGATCTCTATGGCGCCGAAAACATGCCCCTGGTGCCATGTCATCCCCGGGATCTCTTGAATATGGCGTGCGATCGCCAGCGTTATCTGGAGGGGGCGGGGCCACTGACTACTCAGGAGCTTGAGTGGGCGTGGCGCAACTATTTCGTCCAACTCGATTTTCTTGGGTAAGGAGTTACCGTCATGAACTCGCGCACGCTGACTTTGATTGTCCTGTCCGTGATCCTCGGCCTGGGCGCCACCTGGATGGCCAACAACTGGCTCACGGCACGACTTAACACCACCCCCGACGACAACCAGGAAAACGTGGTGATTGCCACGGTGGAAATCGCATTCGGGCAAATGATCGAGCCCCAGCAAGTGACGGTGGTGCGCATGCCCAGGGATGCTGCCCCCGAGGACGCCTTTGATGCCACTGAAAAAGTGGTCGGCAAGATTGCCACCTTCTCCCTGCTGCGCGGCGACATTCTGCGCGGGGCACGGTTGGCCGAGCATATGGGGGGCAGCACCCTGGCCTCGCTGATCGAGCCCAGCAAACGGGCGATCTCGGTGCGGGTGGATGATGTGGTCGGTGTCGGCGGCTTCCTGCTGCCGGGCAACCGGGTCGACGTGCTGGCAACCCGGCAAGTCGGCAGCGAGGGCAATGCCGAGTCCAAGACCATCCTCGAAGATCTGCGGGTACTGGCAGTTGACCAGACCGCCAGCACTGACAAGACCCAACCGGTGGTGGTGCGTGCGGTAACCCTGGAGATGACCCCGGCCCAGGCCGAGGTACTGGTCAAAGGCATGACCGCAGGCAAGGTGCAACTGGCCTTGCGCAACCCGCTGGATAACAACAAGACACCGCTTGCGGCTGAACCCGTTGCCATGGCGGCGCCGGTACTGCCGGCCGTGATGGCCAAGCCGGTAGCTCGCCGTCGTGCACCTGCCAATGACGGTAGCGTGATCGTGATTCGCGGTGTCGCGGCCACGGTAGAAAAGGCGATGTAGAGGGCCGGGCAGCAGCGCAACACTAATGAAGGTGACGCATCATGAACGCGCGTATCCAACAACCCCACACCGCGTTTCCCCAGCAACAGCGCGGCGCCATGCTGGTCCTGGTGGTGATTGCCATGGCCTCGCTCTTGTTGATGGGGGCCCTGGCCCTGGACGGCAGCCATATGCTGCTGAACAAGACCCGCCTGCAAAACGCAGTGGACGCGGCGGCGCTGAGCGGGGCCAAGACGCTGAGCATGGTGGTTGGCGCGACCGGCTCGGCCAGCCTGACGCAAACTGCGGCGCTCAATACCCTGAGCCTCAATGCCAATGCGACGGGCAACGAGGAACTGGGCAGGGCCATCACGGCCAACCCGTCCGGCTTTGCCACCGTTGAACTGGCGAGCAGTGTCTACGGGCCGTTTTCGTTCCCCGGGCCGACAAATGCGACCTTTGTTCGGGTGACGGTGAACAACTACCCCCTGAGCAGTTTTTTCTGGGGCGTGTTTCAGGCGCTGGACAACGGTAACGCCACAGGCAAGGCCGTCGCCGCGGTGGCTACTGCCGGGCCCAGCCCGAGCAGCGGCCCCTGCGATCTGACCCCGTTGCTGGTGTGCGGCGATCCGGCGCAGAACAACCCGGCTGCCGGGATGTTCTGGGGCTTCAAGTTCGGTGATCTGCAAGTACTGAAAACCGCCGCCAACAACAGTTCGGCCATCGGCCCGGGGAATTTCCAGCTGCTGGACTTCGGTTCGGGCGGCAAGACGGTCAGGGAAGGTCTGGCAGGCGGGATCGATCAGTGCAATATCGTCGGTGCCACCGCCCAGACCAAACCGGGCAATACCGTGGGCCCTGCTTCCCAGGGGCTTAATACGCGTTTCAACGAATACAAGGGTGGCCTCAGCGCTTCTGACTATCCGCCGGATCTGGTGATTACGGTCAATCCCAAGTCATTTACCTACGCCGGCTCGCCTGCGCCGATCCTGTATGACGGCAAGACGGTTACCTCCAGCAGCGGCAACCTGTCCACCAGCAGCGGTGCCCTGTATGACTACAACAACTGGAAGCAGGACGAGTCTGCGTGTGTGGGGGGCGGCGCCGGTTGCCAGGGTAATGGCGTATTTGAACGGCGGATCCTGAAAATCGTGATTGGCGATTGCTCGGGCAAGAACGATGGTGCCTCGGCGATTCCGGTGCTGGGCTTCGGTTGTTACTTCGTGATGCAGCCAGCCGCACAACAAGGTAATGAAGCACAGATTTTCGGCCAGTTCGTCAGTGTGTGCGAAGGCGATAACGTGCCTGGCCCCAACCCTGCGGCTAACGTCGGGCCACAGATCATCCAGTTGTACAAAACCTATATCGACAACAACCAGACGCCGAGCACCGACTCCTAGGAGGTCTCATGAGACGCTGTGGATTCAGGTCGGCCCGCGCCCAGCGGGGTCTGGCGATGGTCGAGCTGGCACTGACCCTGCCGCTGCTGGTGTTGCTGATGCTGGCCTTCGCCGAGTTCGGCCGCATGCTGTTCCAGTACAACAGCCTGCAACAGGCCAGCCGTGATGCCGGCCGTTATGCGGCCAGCCAGGCGTGGAACGCCACCCTGGGCACGCTGGACCTCAACGCTGCGCTTGTATCGCAGACCAAGAACGTAGCGGTTTACGGCCTGCCGGCCAACCCCAATGGGTATCCGGCGGCGGCACCGGGCCTGACCACCGGTAATGTCACGGTCAGTGCGGTGGGCACCAACCATGTACGGGTCAGCATTGCCTACACCTTTGTCCCGGCGC